>LNFM01000154.1_pt1 | contig 198938 bp, 204 predicted proteins | sample 596031 | NCBI WGS metagenome assembly LNFM01 (sample SAMN04254537, study PRJNA301005) | activated carbon metagenome | isolation source: dual media filters at the Ann Arbor, Michigan drinking water treatment plant | place: USA: Ann Arbor
ATAGATGTTGAGTTTGAAATACCGGAGTTTTACAGGCGGCTTATTTCATTATTGATTGATGTTGTTATCGAATACTTCTATCTCCGTATTGCCATGGAAATCTTTAAAAGTATTGCCCAAAATTCGTATGGTTCGGCAGATAGTAGCTACGATCTGAGTGCTGTTGGGTTACTACTTTTTCTACCCATATTGCTTTATCATGTAGTGCTGGAAATTACCCTAAACGGACAAAGTATTGGCAAAAAAGTAACGGGAATACGGGTTATTCATGAAAATGGAGGCCGACCCAGTATTAGCCAATTTCTTATCCGTTGGCTGCTTCGGGTTTCCGATGTGTGGATTGCGATGCTTTTAATAATATTAGCCACAGATCCTAGTTTTGGCCGAAATGCCGAAACTACATTTATTATATTGGCAGCACTTGGATTTTTAGTAACGGATATTGTTCTTGTAACTTCTTCCAAAAAAGGCCAGCGGATAGGCGATATACTGGCTAAAACAATTCTTATCCGCATTAATACTAAAAGCAATATTGAAGAAACAGTTTTTCAGGATGTGGCAGATAGTTATGTTCCTTCCTTTCCTCAAATAATGCAATTGAGCGATAAGGATATTAATGCGATCAAAAGCATTTTAGAAACTGCCCGAAAGAAAACAGATTTTATTATGGCCGAATCTGCCAGCTCGAAAATAAAAGCTCATCTAAAAATTGAATCCAGCATGTCGCCGTTCGATTTTTTAGAAACATTACTGAAAGACTATAATTACTTATCGGTAAAATAAATTGACCGAAAATAAAACCCCAAAAGCTATCTGATTTTGCTTTTGGGGTTTATAATGATAATATTTTTGAAACTTATGCTCCAGTAAGCGCAGCCATTCCTCCCGTTACTAATGCCATTATGAAAAATGCCAACCCAATAATTGTTAAAACACCCAGATAGCGGAATGTTTTCTTAAGGCTTCTGAATGACTCAGAAAGCATCAGATCATCCCCCGATGTAAGTGCTAGTTTCATTTTATTAGCAAATTGCAGGGTAAATAACAGCGGGAAAAAATATAAAAGTGCAATCAATATATATACAATCATCATCCCAGCCCCAAGTCCTGTAGTTGAAATTCCTTGCTGTCTATACATGTCATCAAATTCACTTGAGGCTTTAGTAATAGCCAGGGAGGCGATGATTCCAAAAATTACCATAATTACAAGTGTTATCATTCCGCAAATAGCTAAAAACTTAGCCCATTTCGCGGCTTCGCTTAAATGTGATTTGGCATCGCTGGAAACACCTAGTTCGAATAATGATGAGTTTTGATTTTGATCCATAGTAGTATATTTTGGTTTTTATAAATGTACTTCGCTTTACGGAGTATCCAAATTTTGTTTTCAACAATTAATAAGCCCTTGCAAATAATACTCTTTGTGTAGAGGGATTTCCCGTTAAAATACATTTTCCATCTTCCAGGGTATTATCCAACGGAATACAGCGGATAGTTGCTTTTGTTTTATCCTTTATCGCCTCTTCCGTTTCCGGAGTTCCATCCCAATGAGCAGAAACAAATCCTCCTTTCTCATCCAATAATTTTACAAATTCATCCCAACTATTGGCAGAAGTTATGTGCTCATCCCTATAAGTTTTTGCTTTCTCAAACATATAAACTTGTATCTCCGCTAGCAAACTCTGTACATATTGTGCTATACCTTCCAACCCTACCACTCTTTTTTCTTTTGTATCACGGCGTGCAATTTCAACTACATTCTTTTCCAGATCTCTTGCTCCTAATGCTAATCGCACCGGCACACCTTTCATTTCATATTCAGCAAATTTCCATCCCGGACGGTTGTTGTCATTATCATCATATTTCACCCGGATACCAAGAGCTTTTAATTCCTTGATTATTTCATGCGCCTTCGCATCAATCAAAGCCTTTTGTTCATCGCCTTTATAAATTGGAACAATTACTACTTGCTGTGGTGCAATGCGGGGAGGAAGAATCAATCCCTGGTCATCACTATGCGCCATGACCAACGCACCAATCAATCTTGTACTTACTCCCCAACTGGTGGCCCAAACATATTCCAGTTTATTTTCCTTATCGCTGAATTTAACATCAAATGCTTTTGCAAAATTTTGCCCTAGAAAATGCGAGGTCCCTGCCTGTAATGCTTTTCCATCCTGCATCAATGCTTCAATACAATATGTATCTTCTGCGCCTGCAAATCGTTCATTCGGACTCTTTACTCCTTTGATAACGGGAACTGCCATCCAGTTCTCTACAAAATCTGCATACACATGCAACATTTTTTCTGTTTCTTCAATGGCTTCCTGTTTGGTAGCATGTGCAGTATGCCCTTCCTGCCATAAAAATTCGGCGGTTCTTAAAAACAAACGGGTACGCATTTCCCAGCGAACAACATTGGCCCATTGATTTATCAGTAATGGCAAATCACGGTATGATTGAATCCATCCTTTATAGGTATTCCAGATAATGGCTTCGCTGGTAGGCCTGATAACTAACTCCTCTTCCAACTTCGCTTCAGGGTCAACCATCAGCTTGCCTTTGTTATTCGGGTCTGCTTTTAAGCGATAATGCGTTACAATGGCACATTCTTTTGCAAAACCTTCTGCATTTTTTTCTTCTGCTTCAAATAAACTTTTTGGAACAAACAAAGGGAAGTAGGCGTTTACATGGCCTGTATCCTTGAACATTTTATCCAATGCATCCCGCATATTTTCCCATAGTGCAAACCCATAGGGTTTTATTACCATACAGCCCCGCACCGCAGAGTAATCTGCCAGCTCGCCTTTTATTACTAGATCATTATACCATTGTGAATAATCTGCTGCCCTTGATGTAATCTCCTTACTCATGTTGTTTTAAAGTTTAATCCGTTATGAAGCTTTGCAAATAATTTAACAGGCTATCGCACAATATGTCAGCAAATGGTTAAATATTTGCTATTGAATTGCAGATGTTTGTGCCTGCTAAAAGTCGCACAAAAGTAGTAACTTCATTTTTAACCCGAATAAACCATTTGCCATGAAAACAACAATTTTACTTCTGGCATTCTTTGTAGCTGCTTTTAGCAGTTGTACTACCGCTTACAAAACCGGCCAAACTCCGGATGATGTGTATTTTTCGCCTGCTTCCCCACAAGATGAATATGTGCGGACGGACAGAGAGGATAGACGCAATTATCGTAACGATGAATATTACGATGATCGCTACTTGCGCATGAAAGTAAGCAACCGTTATCGTTGGAATGATTTCAACGACTGGTATAGTTATGAGAGATATGGTTTTGGCTACAACTATGTGTATGGCAGTTATAACAACCCCTACAATTCATGGAATTATTATTACAATCCTTATTGTAATGGAACAGTGGTGGTAAATCCAAAAAACACTTTTGCTTACAGCAAGCCAAGAACATTTAACCTTGGCACTTATAATCCGGTGGCAACAAATAATAGCAAAAGCAGTAATGTTTTTCGATATTCTAATACAGCAAATAATAATAATTCTTATAATCCAACGAGAAATAACAATCGTACTAACAGTAATTCCGGCAATACGCTGAGAGATATTTTTAGCGGCGGAAATAACAACAGCAAATCAACGAATACGAATTCACCAAGCAATTCTTCTTCTAACAGCGGCGGCAAATCCAGCAGTAGTTCGTCTGGCGGCAGCGCACCTGTAAGAAAATTTTAAATTATCCGGAAAAGCCTTTTTAATAAAGGCTTTTCTTATTTGTAGCCCAACTCTAAGCTGCTGTAATAACATATAATTTATTTTAATTTAAAGCTATTATGAGAAAGATATTTTTCTTATTGTCCAGTATTGTGGCTTCATCTTCATTGCTTGCACAAGAGCCAGCTGATGCGCTTCGATACTCCTGGTATTCATCAAGCGGTACAGCAAGACAACAAGCTATTGGCGGTGCAATGGCATCACTCGGTGGAGAAATTTCCGCCACCTTTGTAAACCCTGCAGGAATTGCATTTTACAAAACCGGGGATTTTGTTTTAACACCTGGTTTTAACTTGTCGAATAATAAGTCGACCTATTTTGGCCGCACCGAAAAAGATAAACGAAATAACGCTTCCTTTGGTACAAGTGGTTTTGTATTTGGCACAGACAGAGACATGAACCGCCGACAAGGAACCAGCGGAGTTGCTGTATCTATCGCCATGAACCGTACAGCCAACTTCGGAAGCAATGTATTGTACCGTGGGTTAAATACACAAAGTTCTTACTCACAAAAATTTTTAGAAGAATTGCAGAATGATAATGTAACCACTGATGCTGCAGCATTTAGCTATCCTTTTGGCACCAGCCTCGCCATAAACACTTTTTGGATAGATACTGCGAATGGTTGGAATGCGGGTAATAAAACTTTTCAATCGTTGGCAGCACCACTCTTACAAACAGGTGGGTTGCTGCAAGAGCAACAAGTTATAAACCGGGGCGGCATTAGCGAACTTGCATTGGCAATTGCAGGAGCCAAAAATGATAAATTTTACTATGGGTTTACAATTGGCATCCCTTTTCTGCGATATGATAAAGAATCAACCTTTACTGAAGCTGATGCTACAGCGAATGGCAACAATCGGTTTGACTTTGCTTCCATTACAGAAAATCTCACTACTAAAGGAACCGGTATAAACTTAAAATTAGGTGTGATCTATAAACCTGTTGAATATGTACGTCTTGGACTTGCATTTCATACACCTACTTTCTATAGTCTGTCGGATGTGTACAATGCTTCTGTTACGGCTAACACGGAAATGTTCCAGGGAATGCAAACACAAAGCTCTGCAACTTTTGTTGCTAACCCAGATGCTGAATTCAATTACTGGATGTTTACGCCTTACCGTATTATGGCCAGTGCATCTTATGTATTGCGGGAAATTGAAGACGTAAGAAAGCAAAAAGGATTTATTACAGCAGATATAGAGTATGTAAATTATAAAGCATCATCTTATACTACATCACCGGAATCAGAAAGTGAAGAGGCTAACGCTTATTTTAAATCATTAAACTTCGCAATAGACAATGCCTACAAAGGTGCTTTCAATTTTAAAGTAGGTGGCGAATTGAAATTCACCACTCTTATGGCAAGATTGGGAGCTGCTTATTATGGCAATCCATATAACAATTTAGCAGGAGAAAAAGGAAGCCGCTTTTCTTTAAGTGGTGGGTTAGGCTATCGCAACAAAGGAATGTTTATTGATCTTGCTTACGTACACACAATGGGCAAAGATGTTCATTTTGCATATCGCTTAGAAAGAACACCGTTTACCGGAGCAAATATCAGATCAACCAATGGAAACGCTGTAGTTACAATTGGTTTTAAAATTTAAGTCGTAATCAAACTAACAATTGAGAGAAGGCATCAGCAATGATGCCTTATTTTATAACCTTATCAGAACCGATATTGCAATCGCAAATCAATTAAATCGGCAACTTCTTTATGTACTTTTAAATTAAAGCCTGCAAACCAATGGCTGCTTAGTTTGTATCGTAATCCCCAGCGATGAAAATACCCTGTATGAAAAGATGGATAGCGGGTTAAATATTTTCCCATTTGCTGACTGAAAATGACTTTTCCTAATAAAAACTCGTTCCCAAGAGTAATTGCACTGGTAGTAGCCGGCTGGCTATTATTATGTGCTGCCGTTTCATCATTTTGATAACTGCTATAAGAAATTTCAACTCCACTAGTAAATGCGTTAATTCTGCTTACCGGAAGAGAAACTTGTGTAAACATGCCCAACATAAAACGGCGTTTAGCTTTCCACAGATCATGATAAGCCTGTCCGGGAGTGAATATTATTCCAGCATCAAAAGAAGCACCTTCGGATTTTCTTTTATTACGTACATATTTGTATTTAGGAAGTATACTATTATACGGATAATAAAGTATAGAAGCGGATAACATCATCCAATTAAGGCCCGCATTAGGCTGATTGGCATGCCCATTAGAAATATGATTAAAGTTCCCATTAATTTCTGTGGTAATTTTTTTGCTAACCCGAAAGCCAATACCAGAACTTACATGGAGATACGGAGTAACATGATTACTATACGCAAGGTTGGTATTATTAGTAATCTCATCATAAGGTTTTGAAAAATAACCGATACCTACATCGCCTCTGAATTGAAATTGAAAACTTTTACCAATTCGATAAACAGGTTGTAAAAAAATAGAACCAATTATACCCTTTCCAAATACGGGGTTCTTAAAATCCAGGTATGACAAATTAAACCCTCGCCGCAAGTATGTACGACAAATACTAAAGGAGGAATAATCCAATCGCTGAAATGAATAATCTATACCTACTGAAACAGGCTTTACATCCTTTGCGCTGCTAACAGATTCTTTGTGAACCAGTGCTGAACCTCGGTGAATAGTAAATGCAAATACTTTTTTAGAAATAAAACTATCAGGTTGATCCTGTGCAGTAAGGCAACATGGGAAAAACAAAAGCAAAATAAAAAATAGTCTAATCATTAAACTGAAATAACATTATTACTTTAATTACAAGTACGAAATTTTCAACTACCCCTTTAAATCACTGTATTGAGAGAGATATTAAATATCAACTCCCGAAGGCACAGGAATTAAGTAGCTCTTGTAATTGGTAGTTATTATTTCAATCGGAAACCCTTGCCAGCTTATACTGCATTAAAACGCAGTGAAAGGAAGGTACAAAAGGAAGATTATAAAACAGTATTTATTTTAAAGTGAACCCCTCAAGGAATTTAGTATTAAAATCACCGCTTCTAAAACGTTCGTCCTGCATTAATTGCAAATGGAATGGAATTGTTGTTTTTACTCCTTCAATTACATATTCACTTAATGCACGGTACATTGTTTGAATTGCTTCCGGACGGGTTTGTGCAACGGTAATTAATTTTCCAATCATAGAATCATAGTATGGTGGAATTACATAGCCAGCATAAACATGGCTATCCACTCTTACACCATGACCACCGGGTTGGTGCAATACGGTAATTTTTCCGGGTGATGGTCGAAAATCATTATATGGATCTTCTGCATTGATGCGGCATTCTATAGAGTGATTGCGGGGAATATAATCCTGGCCGGAAATTCTTTCGCCCATGGCAATTTTAATTTGCTCCTTTATCAAATCAAAATTGATAACTTCTTCTGTAACGCAGTGCTCCACCTGTATACGGGTGTTCATTTCCATAAAGTAGAAATTGCGATTCTTATCTACTAAAAACTCAATTGTTCCAACACTTTCATAATTGATAGCACTAGCCGCTTTTTTTGCCGCCTCTCCCATTTTAAAGCGAAGCTCATCAGTCATAAACGGTGAAGGAGATTCTTCCACCAATTTTTGATGCCTTCTTTGTATAGAACAATCTCTTTCACTTAAATGACAAACAGTGCCATACTGATCACCTGCTACTTGTATTTCAATATGTCGGGGCTCTTCTACAAATTTTTCCATGTAGATGCCATCGTTCTTAAATGATGCTGCGGCTTCAGCCTTTGCAGTATCATATGCTTTTTCCATTTCGCTTTCTTCCCAAACAATTCTCATTCCTTTACCGCCACCACCAGCTGTTGCTTTCAGTATAACAGGGTAGCCCATATCTTTAGCCAACCCTTTTGCTTCATCTACGCTTTGCAATAAACCTTCACCACCGGGTACTACAGGAACACCCGCCTTTATCATGGTTTCTTTGGCAGTGATCTTATCGCCCATGGAATTGATCATATCAGGAGTTGGTCCGATAAATTTTATTCCATGATCATTACATATTTGTGCGAATCTTGAATTTTCTGCCAAGAAACCATAGCCGGGATGTATTGCATCAGCATTAGTAATTTCGGCAGCTGCCATCAGGTGAGCTATATTAAGATAAGAATCTGAGCTTTGTGGTTTACCAATACAAACTGCTTCGTCAGCAAATTTTACATGTAAGCTATCTCTGTCGGCAGTAGAATAAACAGCAACTGTTTTAATACCCATTTCTCTTGCTGTACGAATAACTCTTAAAGCTATTTCTCCTCTATTGGCAATTAGTATTTTTTTAAACACAGAAGTAAATTAAAAATTAAAAATTAATCCCGGTAGCAATCGGGATGACTTTTTGCTTTTGAATTATTATGCAGGCTCAACAAGGAACAATGGCTGATCATATTCTACCGGAGAAGCATCTTCTATCAGCACTTTTACAATTTTGCCTTTTACTTCACTTTCAATTTCGTTGAAAAGTTTCATGGCTTCAATAATGCAAACCACTTTACCCGGTGATACCTCTGTACCTACATCGGCCAGATTTGGTTTATCTGGAGCCGATTTACGGTAAAAAGTACCAATCATCGGACTTTTAATGGTGATAGTATTAGAAGCTGGCGCTGCTGGTTTATCTGCAGCAGGCGGCAAAGCACTTGCAGGTTGGTTTGCTACAGTTTGCTGGGGTGCCTGAGTATAAACAGGTGCTTGTTGATAAGAAGAAACGATTTGTGCAACATGCTCTTCTTTTTGTTTTATAGTGACTTTAAAGTCTTTCTGTTCGATTGTTAGTTCACCAATATTCGATTTGTTGACCATCTTGATCAACTCTTGAATTTGTTTGTAGTCCATGTTTTTCAATTTAATAGACGTTTTGGTTTTAGAAAGCTAATGAAATCCAAATGAGAAAGTCGATGATTTTTGCAAATTTAGCCTTGAATTGGGCAAAAATCATATAAAAATGGCCTTAAATCGGTGATTTCAGGCCATTTTTAGTCTTTTTATTATGTTATTCTTTTACTCTTTCAACGTATTCACCTGTCTTGGTGTTTACACGAATAAGTTCACCTTCATTTACAAATAAAGGAACGCCAATAGTAGCCCCAGTTTCAACGGTAGCTTGTTTCAGCGTTCTCGTTGCAGTATCGCCTCTAAGGCCCGGTTCTGTGTAAGTAATAAGTAAAACTATTTTATCAGGCAGCTCAGCTCCCAATATCTGGTCTGTTTCAGTGTTGATCAACACACCTACTTCCTGTCCTTCTTTCAAATATTGCGGAGCATCAATTGCAGATTCCTGTAAGGCCACCTGTTCAAAAGTTTCATTATCCATGAAATTGTATCCCGTATCATCTTTATACAAAAACTGGTAGGTACGCTTTTCTACTCTTACAGGGAAGATATTATCCCCTGAGTTCCAGGTTTTTTCAATAGAACGGTTGTTATCAACCCCTTTTAATTTTGCCCATACTTTAGCAGCTGCACGGGCCGTTTTGTTTTCTCCAAACTCTACGATGGTGTATAAACTGCCATCAAGGTTGATAATTAAACCACGGCTGATATCTGATGTTGTTGCCATAAATAAAAAATGTTTTAGTCTATATTAACCCTGAGCTACGCTAAAGGTTTGGGGCGGCAAAGATAAGGGAGCAGTGCCTGATGGCAAAAGGAAAAGAAAGGCTTGTTTTGAAGCCAGTACAACTGAATGTACACCTCAGTCGTCGTTTATGTCATCATTTATAATTATTTATCTTTTCTTTGAGGCCGATGAAAAAAAACATGATTCTCATATTATTGCTGGCAGTTTCATTTGTTGCTTCATCACAGGTGGATAGCATTCAACCCCCGTTTAAAAAATTTCCAACTTACCCGCCGGTAAAATTGCTGTTGCCTGATAGCAGCTCTTTTTACACAAAAGCTGACCTTCCCAAAAAGCTACCTGTAATACTGATGCTTTTCAATCCTCAATGTGAGCATTGCCAGCATGAAACCAGTGAGATCACCAAAAACATAGAAAAATTTAAAGACCTGCATATTGTAATGGTCACTTTTGCTCCTTTTGATTCAATGATGAAGTTTAGAGCACAGTATAACCTGGCATCATTCAAAAACATCGTTGTGGCACAAGACACACATTATTTTTTACCTAGCTTTTTCAATATTCGCAACCTTCCATTTCATGCATTCTATAATAAAAAGAAAGAATTAATTTCAGCCTTTGAAGGCTCATTGCCGCTTGAACGTATTCTTTCAATTTATAAAGATTGAATCAATTAAAAACATTACGCTATGAAAAGTATTGGATTATTCCTTTTAGCAACCTGTTTTGCAGCTCTAACATTTGCACAAAGTACAGAAGGCGACCCCGCCAATAATTTAAAACCAGATCTACCTGCTTTTAAATTATTATCTCTTGATAGTACTAAAGTGCAAACAAAGGAACAGCTTGCTAAAGGAAAGCCGGTAATGATTTTACTGTTTAGTCCGGATTGTGATCATTGCAAACAATTAACTGAATCCATTGTCGCTAATAAGAAAAAATTAAAAGACATTCAGGTGGTTATGAGTTCTTTTAAAAGCCTGCCGCTCATTAAGCCTTTTTATGAAGCCACGAAAGCATCCGAAATCCCGAATCTTATAATTGGAAAAGATTTCTCCTGGTATTTTTCGTCCTATTACAAGTTTCAAAAATATCCCCTCATCGCCCTTTACAACAAAAACCACCAGCTTATAAATACTTATGAGTACACGGTAGACATAAACCAAATGCTTGAAATTTTAAATAAATAAGCTAGTATTTGCTATCCGGAAAACGTCCTGTTCTCCTACCTTTGCGCCGCAAACCTGCCTGTCGGCGGACAGGTAATTCTCAATTAATAAATTATTCTTCATGAAAGTAACTGTTGTAGGTGCTGGTGCCGTAGGTGCTACCTGTGCTGATAATATTGCCCTTGTTCTGCTGGATATTAAAGAAGGTATTGCTGAAGGCAAGGCGCAGGATATGATGCAAACAGCCACACTGCTTGGCTTTGATACCAAAATTACTGGTAGCACAAATGATTACACCAAAACTGCCAACAGTGATGTAGTAGTAATTACATCTGGCTTGCCCCGCAAACCCGGCATGACCCGTGAAGAACTAATTGGTGTAAATGCCGGCATCGTTAAAGGTGTTTGCGAAAATATTTTAAAGCATTCTCCCAATGCCATTATCATTGTCATCAGCAACCCGATGGATACAATGACTTATTTGGCATTGCAATCAACCGGAATTCCTAAACACAGAATTATTGGAATGGGCGGCACATTAGACAGCAGCCGTTTCAAATATCAATTAAGCCGGCATTTAGAATGCAGCCCTGCTGATTTAAATGCAGTAGTAGTTGGCGGCCATGGTGATACAACGATGATACCGCTTATTCGCCTGGCTACCTGGAACAGCACACCTGTTACTAATTTCCTGTCTGCAGAACAGCAAGAGAAAATTGTAAAAGATACAATGGTAGGCGGTGCTACATTAACTGCTTTGATCGGTACCTCTGCGTGGTATGCACCGGGTGCGGCAGGAGCAGCATTGGTTGAAGCTATTGTAAGAGATGAAAAGAAACTCTTTACCTGCTGCGTTGCATTAGATGGGGAATATGGGCAAAAAGATATTTGTCTTGGCGTTCCGGTTACAATCGGCAAAAATGGTTGGGAAAAAATTCTTGATTTTAAATTGAACGATGCAGAACAAGCAGCCTTTAATAAAAGTGCAGATGCGGTTAGAAGTATGAATGATGTGTTGAAGACCCTGTAACCCCAGCATTCAAATTATTATTTCAAAGCCGTCTCGATTAAATCGAGACGGCTTTTTCATTTTTGGTTACCAATAGTGAGCGGAGCCGAACTACGGTTCTTTGGGCTCCCAGTTGCGTCGCACTCTTGTACGTTCTGTTCACTACTGAGCTTCTCAATGTATTAGCAGCAGGTTCGCAGAAATCCACTTTCATTAAGTTCACCAAGGTGAAGCTTTGTGATATGCACTGCCGATGATTGCCGCAACGTCAAGCCCCTATTGAACAAAACCTGTTGTGTGCTTTTTAGACACCATATTGGTCTGCTATTTCGATATACTTTTCCAAAAAGCTCGGTTGTTCCCGAATTTGATGTAAACCGACTGTTTCAAATTCATCATGACCATTCTTGGTCATTACACCTAAGTATTTTAAGGCTTGATTAATTGTCTCAATACTATTATTAGCATTTGTCGTACCAGTAAAGACATTTGCATATTGATTTCCGATACCGCCAAAATAATCGGTTTGAATGATTGCAAATTGTACTTCTCTATTACCTGTAATTTTCTTGAGAATATCTGCAATTGAAGTTTCTGTAGGAAAAACAATACTATCAATATTTGTTGTTTCAAGATTACCTTGAGTCTTTAGTAGATATTGCCAACAAGCAGAATAGTAATGGTCAATATGGAACAAAGTAAGTCCGAATCCCAAATCTGTTCCTATGAGATCAAACGCCTCTGCCTCAGTTTTGTCAAACTCTCCTTTCACAATAATTGCAGTAATTGAATGTCCCATCCATTAAAGTTTTTTTTAACATAGCAAACAACGTTCGAGACTGGCGTAGTTGGAGAATTAACCAACTGCGGTACTGCCCGTTACTGAATCTAAATTTAAAACTAAAAGCCGAAGTTAAGAACTACAGCTTGGCTTTATTCGTCGTTGGTAACTGAAGCCTAGCGAACAAAAAGATGAGAATTTATTCGTCACCTACCGTTAACGCAAAACATCGCTGTTGAATTATCTAAAGAAGTTCCTTTGTCGTACCTCTTGAACAAGGGGGCTGTAAAGATTTGCTTCAATTTCAGCGTCCCAAAAATTCATATGATAACTACCTTCAAACCAATATTCTTCCTCTTTTTTAATTGGTCGTGGCTGAGAAAGTCCAAGTTCTGTTAAGCAGCAAACAATATCAATAATGCTAAGAAAGAATATAGCATGCTTAGAAAAAGCTGAGTGTCGCTTTGTCAAAGTGTATTCTCTTAATTTATTGATGATATCTTGAAGTTCAAAGTCTGTCATAATGTGATACAAAACGTTCGAAGCTTCGTGCAGTTGGGAAATTAACCAACTGCGGTACTGCCCGTAACTAAAATCAAATTTATAACTAAAAGCCGAAGTTTAGAACTACAGCTTGGCTTTATTCCTCGGCGGTAACTGAAGCCGAATAGAGAACAAAATTGGTGAGAATTTATTTGTTTTTTTACACGGTTCATATTGGTAGCTGTACTTATAATCTACATTGGAATATGTTTATAATATTCATATAACGGTATCCTTTCCCTTTTGGAGCCTTAATTGTATAGATTTTGTGCAGTTTAGCAGCATATATATCTGACTTCTTGAGTCGAACTCTATGGCCTGATTCATCTTTGCAATTCTTGAAATAAGGTTTGAGCTTATGTAACATAGCCTTTGGCCAAAGTAATTCATAAAATCTTAGCCCGTCAATAACAAACAAGATGCTGTCTTCGTATATTTTTGTTGCTGTGGAGGAGCTATCAATAATGAGCTTTAGGGTATCGTTCTCAGATTTCCATGAACCATAATATTTTTCATCAAAGCATAGGCTTTTAAAAGTGAATACAAATGTGTAATTACACTTCAAATCTAATGAGTTTGTCAATTTGCCGTGAGTTGTGGAATCATTTTGATAATGTCCTTCTTTTGGATGCTGCGCATTCACTTCCGGAATAAAGAATATTATGAAAATAAGAATAATGAAATTTCGCATTGAGAACGATTTATTGCAGCCAACGGCACGCCTTAGCGATGTGTCTGTATTTAAAAATTGTCAGCCCGTAACCACTGCTAAATTTATAAAATAAAAGCCGAAGTTTAGGCAAAGTTGCGTACCCGTAACTAAAACAAATTGAAGATATATTTGGGAAAATGTGTTGGCCATTAGCGGTTTTCTTTACAGGTTCAGGAGGCTCCTGCGGAGCCCGGCTACCAATTTACAATTTTCTATAAACAGGTGGCCCGTATGGGGCAAACACCCACTACAAAAAATATCAACCCTCACCCAAATCTACCGCATGTTATGGTAAAACTGCTCAATTACGTTCTTTCATTTCCCAATCAGGTAACAGCACCGAAACAGCTTACCTTCAAAATCAAAAGGCGTAGTTGCTTTTGTAATATCTTTTATCGCAGCAGAATTTATTGCGGTAATATACAGTTCAAATTTTCTAAAGTTGGTACTAAAGTAAAGGGCACCTCCTTTCTTTAAAGCTTTTATACAATCATTTATCAATTCCACATGATCCCGTTGTATATCTAAAATATCTTCCATCCGCTTGCTATTGCTGAATGTGGGCGGGTCCATAATAATAATATCAAAATAATCAGCAGTTAAAGTTTTGAGATACTGTTTCACATCGGCATGAATAAATTGGTACTTTACCTCATCCAAATAATCATTCAGTTTTAAATTCCGCTCAGCCCATCCCAGGTATGTTTTGGACAGATCAACTGTTACCACCTCATCAGCACCACCTGCAGCTGCATATACAGAAAACGATCCGGTGTAAGCAAACAGGTTCAATACTTTTTTTCCTTCGCAATGATCCTTCACCATTTGCCTTGTAATGCGATGATCAAGAAATAATCCGGTATCTAAATAATCACTAAGGTTCACCAAAAATTTCAACCCGTTTTCTTCAACGGCAAATTCATGTTGCACTTCATCATACTTCTGGTACTGCCCCAAGCGGCCGGGTTTTCGTTGCCGGAGTTTTAAAAATATATTCTCCTTCTCTATCCTTGTAATTTCCGAAATAATGGCGAGGCTTTTTTCTATCCAGCTATCATGTTCCTCCTCCATCATCCCATGCCGGCGTTTATATTCCGCCACATATAATTTATCGCCATATACTTCAATACAAAAAGGAAATTCCGGCAAGTCATGATCATATATCCGGTAACAGCTTATCCCCTGCCGCTTGGCCTGCTTGCTGATGTGCCGCCACACTTTTGTGAGCCGGTTATGTAGCATCAAAAATTTCTCTTCTGTCATCCGCCAATTTTTAACGAAATTAGCTGTTCCTTTTATGTATGCAATCGTTGATATAGAAACTACCGGAAGTTATGCTGCGGCCAACGGCATTACAGAGATATCTATTCATGTTTTTGATGGAGATAAAGTGATTCAAAAATTTGAAACGTTGATCAACCCGGAACAACCTATACCCTATTACATACAATCTATGACGGGCATTACAGATGATATGGTGGCCAAAGCTCCTTTGTTTGCTGATGTTGCTGAGGAAATATACAACCACCTAAACGGTAAAATATTTGTTGCCCACAATGTAAATTTTGATTACTCTTTTATCAATGCACACTTAAAGGAAGCCGGATTTAATCTTGAGAGCAAAAAACTTTGCACGGTTAGACTAAGTCGCAAAATTTTTCCGGGTTTTCCATCATACAGTCTTGGCAATCTTTGTCAATCCTTGGACATTCGTATTACCGACCGTCATCGGGCCGGTGGAGATACAGCAGCTACAGTTGAAGTATTTCGTTTGTTATTACAAAACGACAAAGAACAACATATTCAGAAAAGTTTATTAAAGAATTCCAAAGAATCAACCTTACCTCCGAATGTTCCGAAAGAACATTTTGACCAATTGCCGTACACACCGGGAGTTTATTTTTTTCATAACGAAAAAGGCAAAGTGGTTTATGTTGGAAAAGCGAATAATATCCGCTACCGGGTGAATAGTCATTTTAGTAACAATTCCGATAGCAGGCAAAAGCAAAATTTTCTGAAACATATTCATGCTATCAGTTACCAATCTTGCGGCACAGAATTAATGGCCTGTATACTAGAATCAACAGAAATAAAAAAAAGATGGCCCGTTTTCAATTCTTCGCAAAAAAGATGGGAAGATGTGTACGGTATTTTTTTATATGAAGATCAAAATGGTTACTTACGATTAGCCATTGATAAAAACAGGAAACGATTACACCCGGTATATACTTTTCATTACCTGGTAGATGGACATGCTATCATCAGAAAATTAATAAAGGACTTTGACCTTTGTCCTAAATTATGCTTCCTTCAAAAAGATCCCGGTAGATGTGATGGCGTTAACGAAGGTTATTGCCAGGCCGCCTGCGAACAAAAAGAACAAGCTGAATTTTATAATAAACGGGTGCGACAAGCTTGTGAGTTTCTTAGAACCCAACCAACTTTTGCTATTGTTGACAAGGGATTGAACGGAGAAGATCAATCCTGCATATTAGTTTGCGAAGGTATATTTTATGGCATGGGCTATATACCTGCTGATGCACAAATAACAAATCCTGATTCACTAAAAGACTACCTGACATCGTATAAAGAAAATAGTTTTATCCGCAATCTTATTCATGGGTATGCTGCGAGATTTCCGGCAAAAGTGATTCGGTTTAGTACAGAACTTGTGGTTAATCAACCCACTCAAAATTTTCTGTAAACGGACCGGTTTTAAACTTATCAATTTCTTCTTGTGGCAAAACTACTAACTTTCTTGTTACACCATTCATCCATGCAATATCTACTGTCAAAATAGCTGATATTGTTTCCGGGTTCTTCATGATTTCATGCTGAATAGTAAAACGGGAAAAATCTCTTTTCGCTTTTAATAATTTCAGATTAATAGTTACCGGATCACCGGGTCTGATTTCTCTTCTAAAAATGCATTCTTCTCTAAAAATAATTGGGCCGATTTGTAATTCATACATACGTTTCCAGCTTAGCCCTTCTTTTTCAAGATATGCAACCCTGCACATAGCACCCCAGTCGTAATAAACTGAGTGCCGCAGGTGAAAATTCGGGTCTAAATCTGACCATCTTACCTGTACAGGAAAAGCAAAACCATCCATAAAGCGTAAATTTTAAGGCTAAATTAAACGATTGATGAAGCCGAAGTCCTTTTCAACCTGTATTTTTGTCAACTTAAATTTTTTATATGAAGTTACTATTATCGTTTGCCGTACTATTTTTTACCGTTACACTACAAGCACAAACAGGTACTACTAAACCTGCTACAAAGCCTGTTGCCAAACCTGTTGCAAAGGCTCCTGCTCCGGTTTTAAAAAATATGTATGACTCTGTTAGCTATGCTGCAGGTGTAAGTGTTGCTAACTTTTACAAACAGCAAGGAATAACTAAGTTAAATACCGCTATGGTGTCCAAAGCTGTAAATGACATTCTTGGTGGCAAGAAGCCATTATTAGATGATCAGGCATGCAACAATGTAATGAATAGTTATATGGCTAAAATTCAATCTGAAAAATCAAAACCTACTATTGAAGCAGGGCAGAAGTTTTTAGCACAAAATAAATTGCGCCCATCTGTAAAAACAACTACAAGTGGTTTACAATACGAAGTGATTACAGAAGGCACAGGAATAAAGCCAACCCCGGTAGACACTTTCGTTGTGAATTACAGAGGCACCTATATTAATGGAGAAGAATTTGATGCTTCAAGCAGACGAGGCGAGCCACTAAAATATGGTATGAGCCAGGTGATTCCGGGATGGACAGAGGGTTTACAATTAATGGCAGTAGGGTCAAAATATAAATTTTTTATCCCTTATAATATTGCATACGGAGCTTACGACTATAATGGAATTCCCGGAGGCTCTACACTTATTTTTGAAATTGAGTTGCTTGACGTGAAGAAGAAACAGTAAAACATACAAATCGTTTCCATTATAAAAAAGGGTATAGCAAAAACTATCCCTTTTTTATTCGCCAATTTTTTCCTTTGCCCAGTTTAGTGCTTTGTTGAATTGTTCCTTCTCAGTAAGATTAGTATTATCAAGCTCCAGGGCATCTTTTGCTTTCCTAAGTGGACTTACCTCCCGGTTGCTGTCTATATAATCCCGCATCTCCAAATTATCTTTTACTTCTTCAACAGTTATATTGGGGTTCTTTTCATAAAGTTCTTTAAAACGGCGTTGCACCCTAATGGCATTATCAGCCGTCATAAAAATTTTAAGCTCCGCTTTCGGAAAAACCACTGTGCCAATGTCTCTTCCATCCATTACTATCCCCTTTTTTGTTCCCATTTTTTGTTGTTGTGCTACTGCAAATTCTCTCACCTCTTTAATAGCAGCCACATCACTCACTTTTTCAGCAATCAAAAGGTCACGGATGACATACTCAACATTTTCCCCATTAAGGTGCATTTCACTGTTATTGCTATTAGGGTTAAAGACGAATTCCAGGTTAATGCTTTTCAACGCATCTTTTACTTCTTTTTTTTCTGCCCAGTCAATATTATTTCGCAAAAAGTATAATGTAATAGCCCGGTACATGGCGCCGCTATCTACATATAAATAGCCAAGCTTTTGAGAAAGCTGTTTGGCCAAGGTGCTTTTACCGCAACTGGACCAACCATCAATTGTTATTACAATCTTTTTTGCCATTCAGAACAAAAATACGACTGCTGTAGCACACTTTAAATGTAACAGGATAAATCTCCAATAAAAAAACCCCATCTCTTTTAAAATGAGACGGGGTTCATATTCTTATTCAGCTTTTATGCCTTTGATTTTTCTTCTGTTTGGGATTTAAAAGAAAACTTCAACTTACCATTCTCTTTATCCTCATCTGCTTCCAATACATCACCTGCTTTTACATTCAAGTTGAGTATTTCCTCTGCAAGCGGATCTTCCAGATATTTCTGAATCGCCCTGTGTAAAGGCCTTGCACCAAACTGCTGATCGTAACCTTTGTCCGCCAGAAATGATTTTGCAGCTTCTGTTAACTCAAGACTAAAGCCAAGTGTTGACAATCTCTTTGTCACCCCTTTCATCAAAATATCAATAATGTTGAAGATGTTATCCTTTGTAAGACTGTTAAAGATTATTACATCATCAATACGATTCAAAAACTCCGGTGAAAAAGTACGTTTCAATGCCTTTTCAATTACAGCCTTATTATTCTCTTCCTGGTTTTCAGTACGGGATTGTGTAGCAAATCCCACACCATCGCCAAAGTCTTTCAATTGGCGAGCCCCTATGTTTGAAGTCATAATGATCAAACTGTTTTTGAAATCCACTTTACGTCCGAGTCCGTCCGTCAATTGGCCATCATCTAATACCTGTAATAAAATATTATAAATGTCCGGATGAGCTTTTTCAATTTCATCCAATAGAATTACACTGTATGGTTTACGACGAACTTTTTCGGTAAGCTGTCCTCCTTCTTCATATCCTACATAGCCGGGAGGTGCACCTACTAAACGGCTTACTGTAAATTTCTCCATGTACTCACTCATATCAATACGAATAAGTGCATCTTCTGAGTCGAACATATATCAACTCCAGTTGGACCAAGAAATATAAATGACCCAATCGGTTTTTTCGGATCTTTTAATCCTACTCTATTTCGTTGAATTGCTTTTACAACTTTCAGGATTGCGTCGTTCTGACCAACAACCATTCCCTGCATATCATCGGCCATTCTCCTCAACTTCTCAGTTTCTGCCTGCACCATACGTTTTACCGGGATACCAGTCATCATACTCACTACTTCAGCAATATCTTCTTCCCCAATCGGGAAACGCTTATGCTTGCTTTCTTCTTCCCATTCGTTTTTGGCTTTCTCCAAATCTTCCTGTAATCGTTTTTCAGTATCTCTAAGCGAAGCCGCTTCTTCAAACTTCTGACTTTTGACTACTTTATTTTTTTCATTCTTAACATCTTCAATTTTTCCTTCCAGGTCAACTATGTTTTGAGGAACATTGATATTTTTCAACCTTGTCGGGGAGTAATCTGTCGGTAACATAGCGATCACTCAATTTTACACAAGCATCAATTGCTTCCTGATCATAATTCACATTGTGATAATCTTCGTATTTAGATTTGATATTATTCAAGATCTGAATCGTATCATCTACACTTGGCGGTTCTACCATTACCTTTTGAAAACGACGATCCAAAGCACCATCTTTTTCAATATACATTCTGTATTCATCTAATGTAGAAGCACCTATACATTGAAGTTCTCCTCTTGCCAATGCTGGTTTGAATATATTACTTGCATCCAAAGAACCACTGGCACCACCAGCACCGACTATTGTATGAAGCTCATCAATGAATAGGATCACATCACGGTTTTTCTCCAGTTCATTCATAATGGCTTTCATCCTTTCTTCAAACTGGCCACGGTATTTAGTACCGGCAACTAATGCAGCAAGGTCCAAAGAGATAACCCGTTTATCAAACAGCACTCTTGAAACTTTTCGCTGAACGATACGCAATGCCAATCCTTCTACTATAGCAGTTTTACCCACACCAGGCTCACCAATTAAAATCGGGTTATTCTTTTTACGTCGGGAAAGAATTTGAGAAACTCTTTCAATTTCAGATTCACGGCCAACGATTGGATCTAATGCACCCAATTCGGCCATTTTAGTAATATCCCTGCCGAAATTATCTAATACAGGTGTCTTACTTTTTGTTGCACCTTGTTTAGCGCCGCCTTTTTGCTGAGAATATTTTTTTTCTTCATCAAAGTCATCTTCATTCTCATCCTGAAATTCGGCTCGGGGATCATTTGATTTTACAATCCCCAACTCTTGTCTGAAAAGATCGTAATCCACGTCAAATTGATTTAAAATTTGTGTTGCAATATTTTCTTTGTTCTTTAAAATAGAAAGCATCAGGTGTTCTGTTTCAACGGTTGCACTTTTCAATGCTTTAGCTTCCAGTACAGTTACCCTGATCACTTTTTCTGCTTGCTTGGTAAGCGGCAGACTATTTATATTGGCAATATTCTTACCAGTTTTATCTTTTACTGCGAGTTCTATTTCCTTTCGTAATTCATAGAGGTCAACATTAAAGCTTTTGAGTATGCGAACAGCGGTGTTATCCCCTTCCCGAATGAGACCGAGTAAGAGATGTTCTGTGCCGATGAAATCATTTCCCAAACGCAATGCTTCTTCCCTGCTAAACGAAATAATTTCTTTGACTTGAGTAGAAAAATTATTATCCATATTAAGATAATTGGTTGTTATACAATATTAATGAATAAATTTGGTTCCCGTTCTCCCGTACTTATAAACGGAATGTTGATAATTTAAGTTGTTGGGGGAAGACAATTTTAGCACTTTTCTGGGTATTTTAATGTCGCCCGATTCAAACAAATTAACTTCTGCACTAATGCAAGTCAAAACGGATACCAAAGAGAAATTTCATGCCATCACAGTTGATGAGCCAGTTCTCTCTGCTACTATGACAGATGAACTGGGTGATTGTTTGTTGGCCTACCTGCAAAATGACGTTAAAAATGTAGTATTGATTGCAAAGCCTATTGGGAAAATTGATATGCCCGCTGCTGAAAAACTGGTGCAAATACAACAAGAATTTTATGAGAATAATGCCTCTTTTGTTATTTGCGAGCTACAAAAACCGGTAGAAGATTTTTTGGACGAAAATGAACTTTTGGAAATGATGAATGTAACGCCAACCGAAAGCGAAGCCTGGGATATTGTACAAATGGAAGAGATAGAACGGGAGTTTTTAAATGATGAAGAATAATTGTGTAAGACCAGGCAGCATTTAGTTTTCCTTTACCGTCTTTACTCTTTTCAATAATACAGCAAAATCGTAGATTGTCACATGTTTGCAGTTACCATACTTGGAAATAACTCTGCCGTACCGGCTTTTGACCGTTGGACGGAAATAATTATTTAGTAGACTGCGGCGAAGGCACACAAATACAATTGATCAATTACAAGATCAGGCGGAGCAAAATATCACACATTTTTATTTCTCACCTGCATGGCGATCATTATTTCGGTTTGATAGGACTTCTAAACTCACTTAGTTTATTAGGACATAAACAGGAAATGCATGTGTTTGGGCCATCCCCATTAAAAGAAATCATTGAACTGCAATTAAAAGTAGCCGATACACAGATCTGCTACCCGCTGGAAATACATCATATAACAGAAGCTGCTACGTTGGTAGATAATGAAAAACTTCGGGTAAAATGTTTTCGTACCAATCACCGGATAGAGTGTTATGGTTTTACGTTCGAACAAAAAAAACAGCCAAGAAAATTAAATGTAGAAAAAGCAAAAGAATTTGAGATTCCTGCTGTTTTTTATGACCGGTTAAAAAATGGGGAAGATTATACCCGTAAAGATGGAACATTAGTGAAAAACGAATTGATTACCACAACTGGCGAAGCTGGTAAGAAATATGCTTTTTGCGCCGATACAAAATATGACGAAACAATTATACCGAATATTCAAGGTGCCGATATGATCTATCATGAAACAACTTATCTTGACAATCTTCGGGAAAGAGCAGAAAGCCGTTTTCATTCCACCACTAAACAAGCGGCACTTATTGCACAAAAAGCTGGAGTAAAAAAATTGCTAATAGGTCATTTCAGTAGCAAGTATGATACATTAGAAGAGTTCGAGGCTGAAGCAAGAGAGGTTTTCCCGAACACTGAATTGGCATTGGAAGGTGTTTGTTACGAAGTATAGCACCAATTATCTTATCCAATTATAAAACAAAGGAAATTCTTTTCGCCAGGTGGCTTCATTGTGTTTGCCATCGTCCCTTATTACAGTGGTCATTTTTGATTTGGAAACTTTAGCCATTTGCTCAAATGCTTTTAGCATATCCGGCACCATTGATTCTCCTTCTTCTTTACCGGCATAGAAATATATTTTAGATTTTACTTTCTTTCCTTTTGCTTGTATGTAATTGTATATTTCCGGTGATACCCAGAATGCAGGAGAGAATACCCCTGCACCACCAAATACTTTTGGATATTTCAACACAGCATACATCGAAATCAATCCACCCATTGAACTACCGGCTATGATCGTTTTCTTTCTGCACTTTAAAACCCGGTAATTTTTATGAATATACGGTCTTATTGTTTTTACAATAAAATCAACATAGGCATCCCCTTCTCCTTTTCCAAAACGAGTATTATCATAGGGATTGTATTCGTTCATCCGTTTATCGCCGCCGTTGTCAATAGCAACAACGATACAATTCTTTGTACGGGTTGTATCTAAAAAATCATCCACACCCCATTCGCCAGAAAATGAACTGCTGTCTTCAAAAATATTTTGTCCGTCGTTCATATACAGCACCGGATATTTAGTTTTTGATGATGTATAATTTTCTGGAAGATAAATCCAAACTCTTCTGTTCCGATTTAGCTGAGGAATGAAAAAAAAAGTTTCTATAATGCGAACATTTTTGCTGGCAGAGCTAGTTGTTTTTTTAGGTGGGAATTTATCTTGCCATCCTGCTATTGCCAATTCAACTGTTGCATTGCCTTCAACTTTCAAAACTCTGTTATCTATACTTGCACCTTCTTTTGTACATTCCACTTTAGCCCAGCTCCCTCTTGTTATTTTGAATTGATATATTCCGGGTTCAAGTTTCAATTCCACATAAGTTTTATTATCATTTCTTATGAACTTGTAATTATCGCTCTGTGGATTCCAATTATTGAACGACCCAGCTATATACATACTATTATCACCTACCCAATAGCCAGGTATCGATTTTAATTCAATACGAATAGTATTTTGTGAAGCAACAGTAAGTGTCAATAAAAGAGCTGCTATAATTAAACTGAACTTGTGCATGTAAATAGTATTAAGAAAAACTATGCCTGAAAATTATTTTAAAGCTATGAAGAACAGGAAAAGTTACAATTTAAAAAAAATGAACTCAAAGAAATTCTTTCCATGCTTGTTTTCAACCGTAGCAGTGGCAACTAAAAGGCTACCCTTTTCAAAATCCTCCGTTTCTATTAATCCTTACCAAGTGTCCTTAATTGAGACTTCAAATCATTATTGGTTTCCGAAATAAAAGTATTGAAAGTAAATTCTGTTATTTTATTCTGTAGATCTGCGGAACAAGCTAACACATTTCCGTTTGACTTTGGCTCTTTGGCAAAGTAGAACAAAACACCATTTTCATCCCTGCTGCTATCCAGCATCATATAGTTTAATGACGAAACCAGTTTTACTAAAATTGAAAAATCTGCTTTTTCTGCAATCTCTACCAACTTTGAAGCAGTAATTGAATGCTGCTCTTGCGCATTTACTTTTGAGAATAATAAAGCAATCGAAATAACTAGTAATACTTTTTTCATTCACTGAGTTTTCTATCCCTTCATCAACTCCTTAATTTTCTGATGATGCTTCTCACTAACCTGCCATACAGGTAAACGGAAAGTGTTTTTACATAATCCCATCTCAGCTAAATATGCTTTTACGCCACTTGGACTTCCTTCTGCAAACATGGAAGCGATAATATCAATGTATTTAGAATGTAATACAGTTGCTTCTTTAAATTTTCCTTGTAAACAAAGACGCACCATATCAGAGTAGTCTTGAGGGTATGCATTCGCCACAACGGAGATCAATCCTTCTGCACCTGCAGCTATCATGGGTAATGTAATCGGATCATCGCCACTAATGACCATAAAATCAGCTGGTTTGTTTTTAATGATCTGGTTGATCAGATCGAAATTGCCGCTGGCTTCTTTAGTAGCGAAAATATTTTTACACTCATTGGCAATACGAACTTGAGTTTCTGCTACTACACTTTGCCCAGTTCGTCCCGGAACATTGTACATGATAATAGGCAACGGAGTTGCCGCATCCAATGCTTTATAATGCTGAAAAATTCCTTCCTGGTTGGGTTTATTATAATAGGGAGATACTGAAAGTATCGCATCGTATCCCGTGAGATTAAATGACTCAAAAGCATCTACTACTTCAGCCGTATCGTTACCACCAATGCCTGCAACTAATGGTAAGCGACCCGCTACTTTTTCTGCTACAAAAGAAAATACTTCTTGTTTTTCTGCACCGTGAATAGTAGCACTTTCCCCTGTTGTACCCAATACAACAAGATATTCAACCTTTCCCTTTATCCAAAATTCGATCAACTTACCGAAACTTTCCCAATCTATTGTTCCTTCTGTATAAAATGGAGTTATTACTGCTATTCCTGTTCCGGTAAATTTTTCTCTAAGGGACATTTTTTGTAGATGATTAAAATTTAATAATTGCTGATTTTGAAATGTTCATCTGGCAACAGACGATACCATGAAAAACTATAGCTCGGCTAATAATTGTATTTCTCCCGACTCATTACTAACGACTACTGACTCTCTCTACACTTCTTCCCAGAATCCCATCTTGCCAAACTTCTCGATCCTTGTATTAGTTCTTTCTTCTGGTGTTTGCTTTTTCAATTCCTGTAGTACTGGTATCAGGTAGTCTTTAAGAATTTGCGCAGCACCATCATAATCCCAATGTGCCCCGCCAACTGGTTCTGGAATAATTCCATCTATCAATCCAAAGCCCAACATTTTATCTGCAGTTAATCGCAGCTGTTCTGCCGCAACTTCTTTTTTATCCCAACTTCGCCAAAGTATAGATGAACAACTTTCGGGACTGATAACTGTATACCAGGTATTTTCCATCATAAATACTTTATCACCCACACCAATTCCTAATGCACCACCACTGGCACCTTCTCCTATTATTACACAGATGACAGGCACTTTCAACCGTATCATTTCATATATGTTGCGGGCAATAGCTTCACCTTGTCCTCTTTCTTCTGCTTCGAGGCCAGGATATGCACCGGGTGTATCTATTAATGTAATTACAGGCTTATTAAATTTCTCTGCCAAACGCATCAACCGCAATGCTTTTCTATAACCTTCAGGATTAGCCATACCAAAATTTCGCATCTGCCGCATTTTGGTATTGATTCCTTTTTGTTGTCCGATTATCATTACGGTTTCTCCACCCAAACTGGCAAAGCCACCTACCATTGCTTTATCATCTTTTACATTGCGGTCGCCATAGAGCTCTACAAAATTCTCCGCCATTTTATCAATGTACTTGAGTGTATATGGCCTATCAGGATGGCGGCTGAGTTGTACCCGCTGCCAGCTACTGAGGTTCTCAGTAATTTCTTTTCGTTTATCTAATATGCCCTGCTCCAGCTTTTGAATAGTATCGCTGAGGTCTAGTTTCGTCTTTTCCTGGCGATGTTTCATGCTGGCAATCTCATCAATCAGGTCTTTGATGGGCTTTTCGAAATCGAGAAATTGTCGGTTAGCGTCGGTTGGCATAGGTTCTAAAATGTGCGGCTAAATTAAGGATTATATAAGTTGATTGTCAGTGGATAAATAATAGAAAAACTTTTGGCTGAAAAAGAATGCGGAGCTATCTTTGCCGTCCTGAAAAATGGCTTGGCTTACGAATCATTCAAAGGAAACGGATCGGTAGTTCAGTTGGTTAGAATGCCGCCCTGTCACGGCGGAGGTCGCGGGTTCGAGTCCCGTCCGGTCCGCAAAATTTAGATTGAAACCCTTCATTATGAAGGGTTTCTTCTTTTTGGGTCTATTTTCTGGTCTATAAAAACCCGATTTTTGAAGAACTTTACTTGTCTTTATCTTACTTTATTTAGCTTGATAAATTATCGATGCAAAGGTACAGTTGCTAATCATTTTAGCTGCTTTTCAATTTAGTTAAATATCCACATCAAAAAAGCAGCTGGTCTTGCTGCTTCAAATGCTGTTTTAGGCCTGCATTAATTGCTTAATATCGCTTCCAAGAAAATATACCCTTGACCTTATTTTAACCCTTTTTAGTTTGCCGTGCTTTATCCAGTCATAAATGGTAGGTTTAGTGATTTTAAAGATGGAGCAGATTTCCTGGATTTTGTACAAAGGTTTTTCTGTTAGTCCCGGAGTTTCCAAGATTGGACTTTGTGATTTTTGTTCATTTTGATTTCTGGAAACTTCTTCCCTGATGATTATCCGGATTTGAGCCCAGAATTCCTCAGGCTCAAATGGTATTAAAATCGGTACTGACACACTCTTTTCCATAGTCATAAAATTTCCACAATCCCTCTTAAATAAACCGTACTTCGGGCAAATTGATTTGATGAAGGCAAATAGGTTATATACCCAAAATCCTGCAGATTATTCATACACTTATTATAAGTGTAACGGGCATTAATTTTTGCAGTTTTCATTATCGAAATTCTTTCAATTGAAAATGGGTTTTTGCCACCGGTTAAATTCCATTGTTGCAATAAAGCCATATAAAGACTGATGTGAGTAGTGCCAATTCTTACATCCCCTTCAATGGCTTCATAAAATGCTGATAATGGTGGAAACAGTTCCATTCCGACTTAGGAATTTGTTGTTTTTTGTTTTTTTGTTCTTGCGCCACCATTTATCCTTCTTTTTTTGAGTAAACCGCTACCTGACGAGCTACTGTTATCATCCACTTGTTCCCCCTCGTTTTGGTTATCTGCCTGCTTTCTTCTTGCCTGCATCTGTTTTTCTAATTTCCGATTTTGCAGGAAACGATAAGCCTCATCCACCGATATACCTGGCTGCGTTTCGGAGCAATAGAACCGCTGGCTCACTTCTGCTTTGTTTTTTATGGGGTTGATAATGTCAAATACTTCAACGTAGGCTGCGTCTGCCCAGTATTTTAATTTTAACGCTGCGGCAACTGATTTACCTTCATCAGTTAGTTCTATTTCGACAAGATTTGAAATTATTATTTCAATTTTTTGTTCAGTCTCCCAACTTGCTTTAACGTTTGCATCCCATCTCTTCTTTTCGGCAAAATCAAATGCTTTCTTCCAATCTATTGCTGCCATTTGTTTCTCCAATTCAGAAATATTAATTCCGGTGATAGTTATATCAGTAAGTGATATGTCTCTTTGAAGAATAGCATCATAGTACACCAAAACATAGTTACCCTGTTTCCCGTTTCTTTCAAAAACTAATTGAAATGAAACTTGCTCGCCGTTCTTTTCCAGTTTCTGGGACAGCATAAATTTTTCAGGTTTGAAGCAGATTCTTTTTAACAATGAATATCCTAAATCTTCAAAACCCAATGACTGCAATTGTTCAGCCAATGCTGAAATGTTACCTATGTTCATAATACAATTTTAACAACACAAAATAGGCTTAGGGATTATGAAATCCCCAAGCCTTTTTTAGTACTTTCCCTTTTCTTTGGCAAAAGGGTTTTATCGTTTTTCTTCTCTTGTCCCGGCTTAGTTTCCTGTTTCAACTCTTTTTTTTTATCATTTTCCTGGCCTTCCTTTACTTCTTTGCCGCCTTTATCAATTTCGGCTTTGTATTGCTCTATTGATTCTTTGGCTACCATTTTCATATTAGACTCGTATACGGTTACATTCTTGTATTGTGGATTTGCTTCCATAAACATCTTGTGGCCGCTTCCATCTTTTTCAATGGTAACAGATTGCACATTTCCTTTTTCAAGTGACTGCATTAGTGCCTTTGCTTTTTCAGGGTCATTTAATTCTGCTACTGCAAATTTTTCAACTGCTGCTTTCAAATCATAACCATAGTTTTCATGGAATTGCTTCACTTCGAAATTGTTGTTCTTGTCTTTGGTTTCAAAGTCAAGCTGTATCCAGGCTTTATACGGTTGGCCCTCTTTGGTGGTAAGGTCTTTGTGAACCGCCCGGCCATCCAACAGGTTGTAGGCTTCTTTAGCTGTTACACCCTTGCCCTTGTTCAGGTAAAAGGTTTGTTCATTCTTTTCGCCATTGCTTTTTTCCAATGAGGCATTGAAGTTGTTGAAAAAGTACATGTCTGTAGAATCAGACTTTCGGAAATTAAGTGTAGCCTCAAACGGTTTCTTGTTAATGTCGGCTGCGAAGTGCAACTGAAACTCTGCTTTTCCTTCACCGAGGTTTCGTTCCAACTCCCGGTACATGTTTTCACCAAAGCCCATGTATTTGATATTGTCTTTCAAATACTGAAAATTGTCGTTGTTCATAACATTTGTTTTTAATTGTTTATCGAAAAATGATAATTGCTGTGATTCAAAATGGTCAATCATTGCATCTGTAAAATCGTTACCATCTCTATTATGCAGGCCATTTGCATCAGGGTCTATGCTTAACTGCTGATTACTCGGCTCGCCATATGGTATTTGACGAAGAACATCTTGTATCGAACTAAAATGAAGCACAGAAAATCTGTCACGGTCACTTAAATTATTTTCTGCAAATTCTACTGCTTCTTCCTTTGTATTGAAAAAATGAATATCCCCTTTATCAATAAAGTAAAGGCTGTTATTATACGCCATGTACTTTTCACCTTTTGTTAAAGCTATACTCACCAGGCCGAGTACTTCATCTGCTATAGGATGTTCTGCCGTCATTTCAATTCGGGTAATACCTTTGACTTCATTATATCTTTATTGGCCACTCTTAACAAAAAATGTCTGCCGCCGTTCTTCTCTGTAATTTGAACAGCCAGATATTTTTTATCAGGTATAGTGAATTTTTCCAGTGCCATTACAATAACGGTACTACTGTTGCCTTTTACTTTACTGTGATTACCTGTAGTATAAACCGGTTTTTGTTCCACTTCCTGTACTGCCGTTCTTTTACTTCGCTTTTTGTCTTTAATAAAGAATCGAAGAAGGTCAACATCGTAATCAATTGTTCCTTTGTTATTGATATATAGCTGGTAGTAAATAATATTGTCTTTAATGTAAATGCCTCTGATTTCCGCCTGCATGTTGTATTTCTTATCCTTTATTTTCTTCACGGTACTCTCATTATCCAGAATCATATTAGCATAAGAGCTGATGGTAGCCGTTCTGTTTATAGGAAGATAGTAAACCCATACAGCAGGTTTATTATCATAGTTAACAGTAAAGGCATAAACACTGCCGTCATCAGTTACCACACTTAAGTTGGTTTCTGTAAAATCTTTTGCGGCTGCTTTCACCAATAATATTTCAGGTGCTTCTTTTACCTGTTGAGCCAGTATGGAAGCAGTGCCACGGTCAACATGCTTTATCGCAAATGGAAAAACCAAGCTGGTAGTTTTGTCAGTTGTAATGTTCAGTTTTGTTTGTGCCTTTATAGCAATGGTTGCGAAACATACACAAATCATACTCACCAATCGTTTCATTTCCTTTATTTTTTATTTTCGTTAATCGGTTTCAGTGTTTTTATCTTTTAGCAGAACTTTATAACCCTCTTTAATTATCACCTTTACCTGCTTTACTTTACGGGTAAGTAATTGTTTGGCTGTGTTAATACCTGCAGCAGCAGCCTGTGCTTTTAAAGACGGGTCAAGTGTAGTCAACTCCATTAGCTGAAGAGTATTATCAGCAGAATTTTTTGCTACATCCCGGCTGATAGAGCCTGGAATATAAATACCAGGCAAGCCATCCATATCATACAGTTCTAACTTCACCGGAAATAACTGATTCTTATAGCGGATAGAATTTATTTCTGCTTCCAGCCTTTCATTATTGAGCGATGATATGCCGTTTACAGGTGTGCCTTTAGGGATAAGAATACCATTAATAAAAACATCTGTAAATAAGCGTAACTGAATTACCGCACCATTTACCAGTGATTGATTGCTGTGAACGACAGCTTCTATAGTAAAACCTTCAGCGGATTCGTCTGCTTCTTTTGTGGCTCCCAAAAATTGATTGCTGCTGTTTATCTTTTTCTTCATTGTATCCATCAATGATACATCCGCCAATTTGGGTGAAGTGGTTACAGCAAATACAACCTGCTTTTGTTGTAATGATTTTTCTTTAAGTTTATCTTTCACCCGTTGAGGATGCTGTATGTCTAATATCCTTTCTAAAGTTCCATTGAGCTGTTGCATTTCAGGGTCGCCGTTGTTGCCCTTATTCATTGTCACCATCATGTTTTCCAGCCTCTCCATTTCGCCAGATAGTTCATCATCCTGATTAAAATTTGATACATCAAGGTTTTCGCTGACTGGTACTTCAGGCTGTTTACTGATTTCCTTTTGCAGTAATGCTAATTTTTGGAGTAGTTTTTTTTCAGGGTTATTTTCAGCTATTTCATAAGGTGATGAATTGAGTCGCTGGTTGTACTTTGAAGCTGAGTTTTGAGTAAGCAATTCTAATTCGTTTGTTTGCATAGAACCGGTATCTTCTCTTTGCTGGTAGTACGGGTCTGTCCGCATCCACTCCTCTAACTTAGCTGAGTCTTTATCTGCCTTATCATAAAAACTAAGCTTGTCAGTAAAGTTTTCATCTTTCATTTTAGCATCAGGGAGATTCAGATTTAATCCCTTTTGACTGGTAACCACAGTTTCTTGTTTACCTTGCCCGCCACCCAATGCCCAAAATGCCATTGTAAGAAAAGGGATTACCAGCAAGGGTAAAACAAGCATCATTTTTCGTTTCCGCAGGAAGGCCTGCGACCTTTGCACACTACTCATACACTTTATTTTTGTTGTTGTGATAAATAAATTTGTTCCAGCACCTGCACACTATCCATCAAACCCGGCCGGGCTTGCAGAATGCTGTCATGTTCTCCTTTATTGTTACGATTTAAACTATCCATGTATTTTTTAAACTGTTCAATTTGTTGCCGTGTTTCATCAGTTATATATGCTTCCGGCATTAAATCCTCAGCGCCGGTCTTATCAAAATGTTTTGGTACATCAATCTGCTGTACTTTAAACGGCTTTTGTTTTTTATCAGGTGAAACAACACCGTCAATTATTAAATAAAGGCTATACCCACCTGCGCAAATACAGAACAGCAACAGGAATATTTTCAATCTTTTGAAATCGGTATGCATAAATATCTTGTTCATCTTATCACCAAATAGTTGTTGCATTTTAATGCCAACCCCGGCAATTTTCCCAGCCACTTTATCTGATATTCTTGTTTTATCATCTGCCGATACTTCCTTTCTACGTTTCTTAAATAACCACATATTACCTGTTTTGAATATTGATGTCTGTGTTCTCCAACGTTCGCCATTTTTCAATTAGGAAGCCATGCGAATTATTATCACTCCGGGAAACATTTCTTAAATACCCTTCGGTAATAAGATTCCTAGTTACAACTGTGGTGGGCCGAATAATTTTCTGTTCGCCTTTATACCTAAAATAAATGGGATAAACATCAGTGTTGATTATGATGCTGTCCACTTTAATTTCCTGGCTGATGTTGCCACTGATGAGATTGGAGTAATACCCATTCTCTTTCAGGTTGTCGTATTGCTGTTTTGCTGAGTTATCCGCCAAATACAAAGCCTTTGTAATGTTGGCTTGTATCACTTTATCATCCGGGTCAAGAGAAAAGAAAAAATGATGAAACATTTTTACATGGTCTTTTGCTTCAACTGGAATATTATCCTTTCTATCGGCTGCATAAGCTTCCAATGCTTTGCCGTTTGCCAAAATAAATACCTTGTTTTGGGATTGGGATGAAAGCTGGTAGCTTTTGTATGCGATAAAAAGAGAAATGATAACACAGGCAGCTAAGAACGCAACACTGAATAGCCGGATGTACCTAAAAGCGGTGTCTATATTTTTCGTTTTCTTAAACATTGCTCACATTTTTTCCAAACCCACAATTGTATATTCTGCAATTATTTTACCAAGAGAGAATATTGAAGGGTAAGTGAGGTAGGGCTAACCGTTGAGTAAACACTTAGCTAGATGAATATTCTTAACTTCATAAATCAAATATTATCGAAATTTTAATGAAAATTGAACCAATCACAATACGGCAGATTTCGAAGAATCAGTTTAATATTTTTATGCTGTTTACACGGCACCCTGCTGTGCAAAATTTTGCTAGAGAGTTAGAATATTATTCAAATGACGACAATTCTATTTTAGGAGTGGTGCTGTTAGATTTATATGACAGAGACTTTAGTTATGTGCTTTTGGTGAGAGATGAAAACAGACAATTCAGAGAGTTTGACACCAAAGTGAGTTTTACCAGCAAAGCTGAAGCCGTAAATATGTTGAGTAATTCCATGAAGTGGCATACAGCACAGAATCTTAAATCTATTGTGCATAACCTGCCAGAAAGAGGAATGGATTTATTTAATATTGTAGTGAACCAAGAAAAAATCCACCCCTATTTTACAAGACTTAATGAGGATACTCAATTTATCCCTTCAAAAAGGGCCATCATTGAAATTGCCAATCATCTTTCTGATATTGACGGAAATTTTATCGAACAATTTCAGTCTGTAAATGGATTTGATGCCAGGCTTTGGGAAATTTATTTATTTGCCTCGATAACTGAACAAGAGTTTTTAATCAACAGAAAGTATGAAAGACCTGATTTTATTATTCAAAAGTATGATGCTGAACTTGGAGTTGAGGCTGTTACACTGGGAAGGGATAAAAACAATCCACCAACATATTTGCCCAATGAAGAAAAATTAACGAGGCCAGCAGATATTTTGACAAAAATTCAAAATGAAATACCCCTCAGATATGGAAGTACCCTTTTTTCAAAATTGAGTAAAAAATATTGGGAATTACCACATTTAAAAGACAAATCTTTCTTATTGGCTGTTGCTGACTTTCATGATGATTTTTCAATGACCTGGTCATACATTTCTTTGGTCGAATATTTATATGGGCAGAGAGAGGAGTTGATTGTTTCGGAAGATGGCTCCGCTTTTGCAAAGACTGAAAGGATAACTCACTATACTAAACCTACAGGAGCAAAAATAAATTCAGGATTCTTCTTTGAGCCAGATTGTGAAAACATAAGTGGTGTACTATTTAGCACAACAGGAACAATTTCAAAGTTTACGAGGATGGGTATCCAGGCAGGGTTTTCATCCAGCAAACAAAAAGTATTGAGAGTTGGCGACCGCTATGACCATAATTCTAATTCATTTACTCCAATAACATTTTCCTATTTGGTTGATGAAAATGGGACTGAAACATGGAGCGAAGGGTTAAATTTATTTCATAATCCCAAAGCTAAACATCCTGTTGATTTGGACTTGTTTCCAAACATTGCTCACCATAAACTGGAAGGTGAGCAACTAATTAGTTGGGTACCTGAATTTCATCCGTTTTCCTCAATTAATATCAACACTATTGTAAAATAAAACATCCATGATGCTTTCTGCACTACAGTACAAGTGTGCGACGCAACGAAGATGCCATGAAAAAGCTAAAGTTGGTAACAAAATAAAAATTACGTCTTCCCACTCAACTTATCTTTCATATAACTTCCACTACCACTATTCCCTTCTTTAAAATAGCCTTGTGATGCACCAGCGTCGGCCATACTGTTACTCATTTTATTTGCGGCACCGCCAAGTGCATCCCTTGTCATAGAAGCGCCACCAACCATTACAGTACGACTGGATGTACTCATCATATTAGTAACCTTATACAACAATGTATTTCCGCCACCGGCATGAATGATATAATTGGCAACCGAAGGAACAGTGAAATAACCGATGATGCCGATAATCATAAAAATTAAATACGCCGTATCTGTTGTACTGAAAAATGTATCGCCATTGGTAGCTATCTGCTGCAAATCTTCTTTCAGCATATTCTCCTGAATTTTACCCATGATGCCGCCAAATATATTGGCGACAGGCAACCACAGAAAGATATTCAGATAGCGGGCAATCCAAACAGTCAATGTATGCTGAAAACCATCGAATACTGCAATGCCAAAAACTAATGGCCCAAGTATTCCCAGCACAATTAAATAAAACGTTCGAATAGTATTTATACAAAGTGCAGACGCTTCAAAAAGTACTTTCAGTACCTCACTCATCCATTGTTTAATGGAGTTACGAAAATTGTAGGAGAATTTAGAGAAGGCGAACTTAATATCATTACCAATACTTTTTACCCATCCTTCTCTTTTATCGCCGTAGTGATACTTGTACCATTTCTCCCTGTCGCCGCTTCCACTGGCACCAACATACATTTGCCAATAAGCTGTTTTCTTAATGGCTTCTTCTTTCATTTCCAGCAGTTTTGCCACTGCTTTATCAGAGTCTGTTACCATTGCCGCAGTGGCCGTAACAGTTGGCTTCATTACTCCATTTATCATAGCAATAACAGAAGGAAAAATTAGCACAGCAAAGCCCAACACAAACGGACGAAACAGCGGATAAAAATCAACCGGCTCTGCTCTGGCAATATGCCCCCACACTCTTGACGCAATATACCAGGTGGCTGCAAAGCCAGCAATACCACGGCCGACACCTATTAAACGGCTGCATAGCGGCATCATATCATCGTACAATTTCTCCAACACTTCATGCAGGCTTCGGATGCGGTTTGCCATGCCTTGTGCATCGGCTAAATGAGGAAGTAATACAAATAATAAAGCAAGCACAGTTATTCTCACACACAATTTCATACACACTACTTTATAAAGGGAAAAAATGTCATTTAACCAATCCATGCAATCTTCTGCTCATTTCAATTTCGGTGAGTTCTGCTTTACGTTGCAGTGAAAGCATGTTTGTATTATTGGTAAACTCTTTGAGGAATGAATATTGGTCTTCCACAGACAGATAAATTTTATCAATTGCCTGCAGCCGTTCATCATCACTCATGCGAAGTCTGCCTGATGTAATTACCATTACCAGTTCATCCAGGCTTTGCAGGCTGACTTTAAAGAGGTTGGCATATACTTTGCCGAGGTATTCAATCTCATCAGGTGTAAATTGCTTTTCTTCTTTAAAGCGGTTATACGCCAGTTTATATTCTTTAGCTATCCGAAGTTGATAGCTGATTATATCTGCAATACGTTTATATTTTTTAACTGCCGGGCTTACCTGCATTAAACCATCTAAGAAAGCTTTATGAATGTTGAAATTTCCTTCGGATATATTTTTAACAGCAGTATATCCTTTATTCAGGAGTTTATACCCATCATACATATTCTGCAAAATCTTTTTAAACTGCGCCAGTTTTTCTATATTGAGTAATAGTTGTTGCACTTCTTCACTTTGTGCTTTTAGTTGAAAACTCATACCGCACATAATCAAAATCACAATTAGTTTTTTCATTTTACTCCATTTATAAGTTTAGAACGGTTTATTTCTAATTGCTCATTCAATCGTTGTAGAGATAGCAACCCCATGTCCTCATTAAACGAACAGGCAAAAGAATATTTATCCTGCATGTCCGCATATAAGTTGTCAATCCGCTTTATTCGTTCGTCATCTTTCATTTCCAGTTTGTCCGACGTGGTGACAAGAATTAATTCATCAATTGTTTTCAGGCACTCATCTAACAGCGTATCAAAAACCTGTTTGCAATAATCTAATTCGGTATCGGTAAGTTGTTTTGCTTCCTTTATTTGTGCAAGAGTGAATTTTGCTTCCTTAATGATTTTAATTTGAAAAGTAATAATATCCGCCACTTTTGTGTAACGGCGAATAGCCGGGTTTACATTTTTAAGGTGGTTGTAGAAATCCCGATGCAGGTTAAAGTCGCCGTTCTTTATATTTCTAATAGTGTTAATACCGCTGGTGGCAATGTTATACCCTTTTTTTGCATAGCCGAGGTACACCTGCAAGGCTGCAATTTGCTGCAGCAGGTATTTTTTCTGCGTTGATTGTTGGTTAAGCCATTCGTCAGTAGTTTGAGAATATACATGGTTAATACCGCCAAGTACTACGACTAATAAAAGGATAATATTTTTTCTACTTGCTGTTTTCATTCTTGCTAATTGATTATGATATGCAGCAAATAGTTTTCCAAAAGGAAGTAATTTGGGGTAAGAGGGGTAGTAATATGGTCTTGCTTAAAGAATTTTAGCTAACACAACCTATTGGGTCGGGTTTGCAAAAGACTTTATTTTGTAAATTCGTAAACACATTAATCAGCTGCAACTGCAGGCGCAGCATACACTCAAATAGCTAACTTACAAAATAGAAAAAATGGTAAAGAACTTCAAACCGGCGGAATACAATTCAGTTTCACCTTACTTCATAGTAAACGGTGCTCAAACGTTTATTGACTTAATTAAAACAATTTTTGAAGCAAAAGAACTTAGGCGGTATGATATGCCTGATGGCACAATTATGCATGCAGAAATTCAGATTGACGATTCTGTAATTATGCTGGGCGATTCATCAGAGAAGTTTCCCCCGGTACCTATTGTGATGCATGTGTATGTTCCTGATGTGGATGCAACATTTCAAAAGGCGATTGATGCTGGTTGTGAAGTTGTGGAGACGCCTAAAGAAAGAGAAGGAGACCCGGACAGACGGGCAACATTTAAGGATTTTGCCGGAAATATGTGGTCAATCGGAACACAAAAACATATTTAACAGAAAATGGAAAAAACTATTGCTGCTTATAACAAAGTACAATCCGGGATTGACGGAGAGATTTGCAGCCGTCTAATGGAAATAATTAATAAACATCTGCCGAAAGCGGAAAATAAAATCTGGCATGCACACCCGGTATGGTTTTTAGATGGAAACCCAATTGTGGGCTACAGCAAAATAAAAGCAGGCATAAGGCTTATGTTTTGGAGTGGAGTAAGTTTTGCTGAAGATATGCTGATGGCAGGGACTGGAAAATTTAAAGATGCCTCATTTATTTATACTGACACTGGGCAAATTAAATTAAGCGACCTGAAACGCTGGCTGGGCAAAGCCAAAAAAATTCAGTGGGATTATAAAAATATTGTTAAAAGAAAAGGTGAACTAGTGCGGTTAAAGTAGCTAAGTTAAATGAATAAAATGAAACTACTTAAGTAGTTTCAGCTAATTGATAGCATCATGAAATATTGGTATCAAAAACCCACTAAAGAAATATCCGATTATGTACGAACTGTGCTGATAGTAGAAGGCTTTTCTAAATTAAGCAATACCAAAACCCCACTTGTAACAAATGGAACATCTACACTTTTTTGCCGGACTGAAAAATGTACAAACAAGACTGAAAAAATAGTACAACTAACATTATTTGGTCAATCAACTCCTGCCGAAGCCTTAGAGTTAAGCAAAGGCACTACCCTAATCGTCTATTTATTCAATCCATTTACCGTAACGCCCCTTTTTAATATCTCTGCTGCAAAACTGATTAAATCTCCGGTTGAGCTTGCCAACTGGAATGCTCATAAAACTAATGCACTGAAAACACAATTGACCTATGCTGATACCACTGCAAGAAAGATTGAAATCCTGGATAATTTGTTGATTCATCAACTGGAACAAAATAAAATTGAATGTGAAAGTATTCGTTATGCAACCGATGAAATTATGTGCAATACTGACCCGGAAATTTTGCCAACGATATTGATGAACTTAGGCATCAATGAAAGAACATTTCAGCGACGGTTTAAAAAATATGTAGGAATTACAGCTACTCAATACCGGCGAATTTGCCAGTTTCAACTTTCTTTTTCGCAGGTAAAGGGCAAACATTTTGATACACTTACAGATGTGGCCTATAATAATGGATTTGCTGACCAGAACCATTTTATACGGTCATTTAAAGAGTTTACCCAAATGACTCCTAAAGACTATATAAAGTCAGGCCTAAAGCCAAAAAAGAGATAGTGTCGTTTTCATTCTATTTCACAGGCAACGCTGGTTTTAAATTTGTAAAAAATTAGATAATGAAAGAAATTATAACTCCCTGCATCTGGTTCAATAACCAGGCCGACGAAGCAGCTTCGTTTTACTGTTCTGTACTGGCAAATACAAAAATTGCAGCACAATCACCCTTTGTGACAGAACTGAATATTTCCGGTCATCGGTTTACCCTGTTAAATGGTGGACCAAAGTATCAACCCAATCCTTCAATTTCTTTCTTTTACATCTGCGAAACAATGGAAGAAATACAACAAATCTGGAATTCGTTTGCTGATGGTGGAAAGGTGTTAATACCATTGGATAAATATCCCTGGAGTGAAAAGTATGGATGGGTTACTGACCGTTACGGAATCTCCTGGCAACTTGCATTTGGCAAGATTACTGATGTAGGGCAAAAGATAACCCCCACTTTTTTATTTACCGGTAAGCAATATGGCCAGGCTGAAGAAGCGATGACAGCTTATACCTCTATTTTTAAAGATACCGGAATAGATGGCATTTCCCGGTATGGAGCAAATGATTCACCAGATAAAGGAGGCAAAATAAAGCATGCACAGTTTACATTGAACGGTCAAAAATTTATGATGGAAGAAAGTGCTCAGCCTCACAAATTTATTTTTAGTGAAGGGGTTTCTCTTACTATTCATTGCGAAACTCAAGAAGAGATAGACTATTACTGGCAGAGGCTGACTGAAAGCGGTGAAGAAAGTATGTGTGGGTGGCTGAAAGATAAGTTTGGCGTATCGTGGCAGGTTGTTCCAAATGTGTTGGAGAAAATTATGAATGACCCTGCAAAAGCAGGTAAAGCAGCGCAGGCATTTATGAGTATGCGAAAGCTGGATATTGAGCAAATTGTTCAGGCTTCAATTTCCTGAATACCTGAATGTTTGTTAAACTTATCTTCTTTATTTTTTTACACAAAAAACAATGTTAAAGTATAGCAATTTAATTCTGGCCATTTTAATTGTGATAAGCAATTTTGCTCTTGCACAAGAACAAAAATCAAAAAGTATGGACAGTTCAACAATGACCCTTACAAAAACATTTAATGTACCATTAGAAATGTTGTGGAAAGCATGGAGCCATGCAGATTATGTAAAACAATGGTGGGGCCCGGAAGGCTTTACAGCACCTATGGCAGACATTAATCTTAAAAAAGACAGCACTTCACTTGTATGTATGCGTTCGCCTGATGGATTTGAAATCTATAACAGTTGGACGTATACCCAAATACTACCCATGTACAGCATTGAGTTTGTACAGCACTTTACAGATAAGGATGGGAATAAGTTAAACCCTGCTGCTATCGGGCTACCGCCAGGTATTCCTGAAGCTGTGCCTCATGTTATCCGCTTTGAGGATATGGGTAATGGAGCTACTAAATTAACTGTAACCGAATCAGGATATTCGTCATCACAAGTTGTGGAGATATCTAAAGCCGGTATGCTCCAATGTCTGACTAAAATGGAAAAGTTATTAGAAAAGGAAAAGGCCAATGGAGTACAGAAATCCGTTATTAAGCAGTTAGCAATAAACACTACTCCTGCAAAACTGTGGAAAGTATTGACAAGTCCGGAAGCAATCAAGCAATGGCTTGGTGGTGCAAATACTGAATCGTCGTGGACATCGGGCTCGCCAATAACCTTTACCGGTAATTGGAACGGAAAAGAATATAAAGACAAAGGAGTCGTATTACAGTTTATTCCAGAAAAGGTTTTTCAGTTTAGTTATTGGAGTAGTTTTTCCGGATTGCCAGACAGCACCGAGAATTATTCAATCATCAGGTTAGAAATTGTTCCGAAAGATAAATCGGTCTTGTTGATTTTATCGCAAAGTAATTTTGCTACGGCAACTATGTATGAGCATTCTGCTAAAAATTGGGATGAATCATTACAAGTAATATTAGCATCGTCTGAAAAAAAATAGACCTATTTCCCAATCCCATACAACCTTCTCACATACTCAATCTCACCTCTTTCGTTTGCCCGTTGCAAACTCAACATTTTATTTTGGTTATTGAAATCTTTCAAATCAACATACTGTTGTTCCAGGTTATCAGATACGGTATTTATTATTTCCAATCGTTTGGCATCACTCATTTGTGTGGCAAAAGCATTTACTACCAAAAATAGCTGGTCTATGCTTTTCAGGCTTTCAGCCATCATACCAGAATAGATGTTGTACATATAATCCAATTCATCAGCAGTAAAGTTTTTATCTTGTTTAAATAAAGCCCAGGCGCCTTTGTATTCATTTATCATCTGCACTTGCCTTTCTATTATATCTTTTACCCGGTTGTAATAGGCCAGCGCCGCTTTTACTTTCCATAATTCCTGGAAATAATCATCATAGAGCTTACGCTGCTTTTCCACCCAGTCCTTAATCTCATTCAGCTTCAACTGGCTCATTTTATTTTCCAATGTTTTCTGAGCATTCTGCAGCCAGATGGTTTTGTTCTGCAGCCGCTGCATTTGCAGGTCAAGAGCTTTAATTACTTTTTTAACTGCAGCCTTTATAATTTCTGTAATGGGGTCTTGAGCTTTCAATTCCTGTATTGGCAAGAACATACAGCACATACTCAAACCCACAACTGCCAATAATCTTATCATAATCTCTTATTTTATTTTTTTAAACTTATTGGTTCCATCAAATAGTATTTTCTCTTTTATGTCAAATGAATAGTGGTCTAATGTTTCTGCTTCTTCCAGCAATTTCGTTTCCGTGTTGTAAATTCCCGATGTTTCCTTCACCTTGTATTCAGGAACATTGGCTTCACCTTCCACTTGCCGGATATAGTGCCAGCGGTTTTGAATTTTAAACTCCTTTGCTGCCGGGTTCTGTACGGAGATAATGAGAGTGTCAAATTCTTTTCCAAATTCATTTTGCTCGGTTCTTATGTAAGTACCAGGAATAAAGTCTATGGTAGCATCTTTTTCGAGAGAACTACAGCCTGATAATAAAATCGACCCGATTGCCGTAAGAAGATTGATTAATTTCATAAAAAGAGAATTTAAAGATGATTGAAATAATTTATTTCGTTCCCAAATTGATGCCATTGTTCTCTTTTCTCTCTGCTAAACACATCAATTTTTTTCATTCCCGGATATAATTTCTCCACCATTTCATAAGCAAAGTCAGGCTTTCGGCTATGTTCCCTGGGTTTAGCGGTAAATACGGTTTTGTATGTTCCCCGATACTCCTTTGCCGGATGCAGTAATTGAGGTTTGTAGTACCAAATCAAATATTCATGTGAGTAACGAACGGTAAATGCAGGAGCCACTCCATTTTGTTTATCCCATATCATTCGGCAATGTCTTTTATAATTTCTTTCTATCATGTGTTCTTCACAATCCAGTAAAAATTGTTCAATCGTCCACATAAATACACAATGAGGCATACTACAGCGGCTAAATATTTCTTTATCCAGCAACATAAATATTTCTTTCGTAGGCATGGTGGCATAATTCATTTTACACCCTTGATTTGGTCTTACACTTCGCCTTCCACCTTTTACTTTATCCCATGGCGGGTCAATCATCAGTATTTGGTATGGGCCTTTCAAACCGCCATTCCGTTTTCCTGAGTTCTTTCCAGTCTTATATCTTCTGCCAAAGCCTTAATTCCTTTTTCTATATCTCCCCCAAATTTTGCAGCATAACCCTGTACTTTCACTTTTTCCTTTTCTTCCGTTGTATATGCCAGGTATTCTTCCGGCGACACTTCTGTACGATAAACTTTGCTTAATACTCCACCAAGTGAAATAAAGACCTCTTTATATTTTTTTGTTGGGTCATTGGCTTTATTGATTGATAATACCAATGCCTTTTCTTTTTCGGTCAATCCCAGCAATTCTTGTATCTGGTCAAACTTGTTTTGATACTTACTTTGGTCTAATAATATTTTACAATCACTGTTATTAATAATTGCCTGCTTTACCACTGGAGAAGAAATAATGTCTTCTACTTCCTGAGTAACTACAATCGCTTCACCAAAGAACTTTCGCACTGTTTTAAACAGGTACTTAATATATTCTGCCATACCTTCTTTAGCTATTGCTTTCCAGGCTTCTTCAATCAAAATCATTTTACGAATGCCCTTTAGCTTTCTCATTTTGGAAATAAACACTTCCATGATGATGATGGTTACCACAGGAAAAAGAATGGGATGGTCTTTGATATTATCCAGTTCAAATACTATAAAGCGTTGCTGCAGTAAATCCAGATTCTCTTTTGCATTCAACAGATAATCAAACTCGCCACCTTTGTAATATGGCCGCAGCACATACAGAAAATTGGACACATCAAAATCTTTATCTTTTACATTATCATCTTTCAGCACCGCTACAAAATCATCTTTCAAAAATTCATAGAAACTATCAAAGCAGGGAAATAATTTGTTATCGTTCTCTACTTTCTCAAAATATAGTTGCAGGGCATTTGAAAGAGCCACATACTCACTTCGGTTAAAGGTTTCATTATCTTTTTTCCACAGAGCTAGTAGCAATGTCTTGATACTTTCCTTTTTCTCTGTGTCCAGTATATCACCCTCGCCAATATAAAACGGGTTGAACTTAATGGGTTTGGTTTCCGAATAGGTGAAATAATATCCGTTCACCATGTCACATAAGCCTTTATAGGAATGGCCTACATCTACCAGCACAATATGTGTGCCCTTTTCGTAGTAACTCCTTACCATGTGGTTGGTAAAAAATGATTTTCCGCTGCCGGATGGCCCCAAAATAAACTTGTTTCTATTGGTGCAGATGCCTTTATCCATTGGTTCATCCGAAATATCCACATGGATGGGTTTACCTGAAAGACGGTCGCCCAAACGGATGCCGATGGGGCTGACAGAGGAACGATAATTAGTTTCAAGATTTAAAAAACAACAGGCTTGCGGACTGAAGGTATCGAATGTATCATTCATTGGAAAGTCGGCAGCATTGCCCGGAATACCTGCCCAGAATATTTGTGCCGAACCTTCTGTTTCCAGTTTGGGTGTGCCGTCCATTTGAGTAAGAGCCGAGGAACACAAATTTCTGATGTTCTTCAGTTCCTCCTTATTATTTGTCCATGCCAATAAATTGAAATGGGCTTTTACCGGCAATCGTTGTTCACTGATGGCTTCATTCAAAAAATCATCTGTTGCCTGTTTGCTGATGGCATTTTCTCTGCTGTAAGCAGAAAGTGATTGCAGCCGTAGTCTTTTACTTTCTAATTTCTGCATTGTTTTCTGCACATCCTCAATAAACACATACTGATTGTAAATATGATTGCAGGAAAGCAACTGACCAACAGGTGATGCAAAGCCTACGCTGAATTTTGTTTTATCAGTGGAGTACTTATCATAGTTAATCCTTGAGCCGCACAATGCTGGTACAAATTCTGCGTCTGCCATTGTGTAAAGCTGGCAATGGTTTTCACCAATCTTCCATTCTGGTTTAAATTCAATATCTCTTAGTACAACAGAATCATTCCCAAGGTTGAGATAACGAAGAACAAAATCAGCCAGGTGTTCATTCTCAATTTGCTTCATACTTACACAAGCACTATCAGTTAGTATTTTTTGAAACTGTCCTACATGGTTCATAAAATCATGAAAGTGTTTCGGCTTTAGGGTTTCTTCCGGCACAATTGTTTTGCGGAGCAGGCTACTGAAAATTGAAGAACCTGACTTTCTATTTGCAGGTTTCTTTGTAAGCATGATATAACAGCGATGGTCTAAGTAAGGCCGTTCATTAAAGAAGCGGTCGCTGCTTCTGGTGAGAAAACTGTTGTCTTCCTGAATAAATGAAGGTTTATATTTTGCTTCAGTAAACCAATCCTGCTTGTGCAGTACACTATTAACCGGTAATACTTTTATAGCTTTTATCCAGGCATGATGAAAAGCCTCGTATTCATCATTACTCATCGTAAACAGTTCGGGCAACTGCACTTCAAACACTATGGTTACATCACCCATTTTAGAGAGGATGGCATTGTGCTCAATGGCATATATAGGTAATATCTCATTCAGATTTTTCATTGAGCAACTGCTTTTTCAATCTCACTTTTGAATAACTTTTTATCACATCAGGCACCGAACGCCGGGCTATCTTTTTCATCATGCCATGTTCACCATAAGTGCGGCTGAGTTTATAGATACGCATAAATAAAGCGGTAGTCAATACAGTAATAAAAGGCAGGCAAAAAAAGATACCCAGGCCGCTGATGTAGAGTATTGCAAATAGTATCAGCAACACCACTAAGCCACCGCCCAGGTACCAGATATATTGGGCTTTGAGCCCTTTAAACTCAATGCTTCGGTTGATGCCTTTGTTGATTTGATAGACGGAGTTGCTCATAAATAGAAGGAAAGCAAATAATTTTCCAAATGTGAGGGGGATGGGGTAAGAGAGGTAGGGCTACTTGTATTTTTCAGTTCTTTAAAATTTTAAAGCCTAAAAAAATATTTGCGCAGTCAAATAACTGCATTATATTTGCAGTCAAATAGCTGCATAAAATGGAAATACGTAGAGATGTTTTTCAGGCAATAGCCGACCCAACACGAAGAGCAATATTGAGTTTAGTTGTTTTACAAGCAATGACACCGGGTGCAATTGCTGAGCAATTTGATTCTTCCCGACAAACGATTTCAAAGCATATTCAAATTCTCACCGAATGTCAATTGCTGAAACAAGAACAAACAGGCCGGGAAATTTATTATCACTTAAACCCCAAAAAAATGAAAGAAATAGCCGACTGGTTAGCACCGTTTACAAGAATGTGGGATGACCGATTTAGCCGTTTGGACAAAGTATTAAATAACTTAAAATCAAAATAAAATGACAACAACTAACAAAACTCAAGTAATAGCGGAAACAGGTAAACAGGAAGTATTCATAATAAGAGAATTTGATGCACCAAGAGAATTGGTATTCAAAGCATTTTGTACACCTGAGATAATGGTACAATTCTATGCGCCTTTTGGATTCAAGATGGAATTCAACTATGCTGATTATAAAAATGGTGGTTCATACAGTTGGTCACATTCTGACGGGGCAGACAAAATATATTGCACATTCAAAGGAGTGATTCATGAAATAGTTTCGCCAGAAAGAATTGTTCAAACCGCAGAGATGGAAGGTTTCCCAGAAGGCGGCCATGTGGTATTAGAAGTTTGCACTTTTGAAACACTTCCTGACAATCGTACCAAGATGATTATCCAGGACATTTGCCGTTCAATTGCTGACCGTGACGAAATGGTAAAAAGCGGTTTTGAAAGTGGTTTGGTCGTAATTTTTGAGCAATTAGATGAATTATTAAAATCTGGTTTGAAGTGACCAGGATAAACTCTATTTGTTAGCATGAAAACAATAAAGACCATAAGCATATAAACATTTAACCAAAGAGATTATGAAGCAAAAAATCCTATTCGTTGTAAGTCTACTGTTCGGGCTTATGTTTGTAAATGCGGGACTGAACAGTTTTTTCAACTACATGCCGATGCCTGAGAAAATGCCTGAAGGTTTGATAAAGACGTTCACTGGAATGATGGAAATCGTGTGGCTGTTGCCACTAATTGGAATTACTCAGATTGTTGGGGGAATACTATTTATCATCCCTAAGTATCGTGCCCTTGCTACGTTGATTATTTTCCCGGTTATGGTAGGCATAGTCCTCACTCATTTAACTGTAGCACCATCAGGTTTGCCGATAGCGCTTATCCTGTTTGCAATTAATATTTGGGTAATTGTAGAAAACCGTAAAAAATATATGCCAATGATAAGGAATAAATGATTCGGTTAATCTTATAAAACAACAGAAAATAGTATGATAAAGACAGAAGATATAACGCACTTTGCTCCAGAACTACATATTCCCAACGGGACAATTGAAATTAATTTTTACAAAAAATTCGGAGCGACTGAAAATTTCTGCCTTCGCAACGACGATGGAAGCATTCACGTTGCTGAATTAGAAATCGACGGGGCTATTTTTCATATACACGAAACAATGCGTGACGCTCTTGAGCCAATAAGTGCTAAAGGAGTAACATCGGTTGTTGGCTTGTTTGTTCCTAATGTAGCGGAAGTAATGCAAAAGGCCATTCAGGCGGGAGCAACAGAAATTAATCCTACAACTGACCACGATTATGGTTACAGACAAGGAATGTTTAAAGACCCGTTTGGACATTATTGGCAAATACAGAAAAAAATCTGATTGAATTATATTTGTCACTCAATAGCAGGATTATTAATTAACTATGTTAACTTTTTTTAGGGCGGGTCAGCATAAAGCCTGTTCGACCTAACAGCAACTGCGACAGAGATTCGTTCGGCTATAAAGATTTGACCAGCGACTCCTTACAATGTTCAAAAACAAACAGAAGCTTAAATAAAATGAACTTGAATAATGTAAAAATGAACGTTATTGAAACAGCTGGTAACGGAATTGTAAATGACTTAACCATTTTTACTTTTACTCAAACAGACAATCTTGTTTCAGCCACCTATTCTGGCGGACAAATACTGAAAGGATATCTGATTGGTACAGTAAAACAAAACAAACTGTCTTTTAGTTATTGCCAATTGCAAACAAACGGGGTAATGGACAATGGCCAGTCAGAGTGCGATATTTTGATTGAGAATGAAAAACTTAAGTTAGTAGAGCATTTTACTTGGGCGTCAAGAAACGGTGAAACAGGAATAAACATTTATCAGGAATTATAATTCTGGCAATAACATGTATATCCACAGAAACACAAGAGCAATGCAAATTAAAGTAATTGACAAATTGGCCTGGATTGAAATAAAAGATAAATTAATTCTTTCAACTAAGTCCTATGGTAAGGACAAGTACTATATTCCAGGAGGAAAAAGAGAAAATGGTGAGACTGACGAGCAGGCTTTGTATCGTGAAATAAAGGAAGAACTAAGCATTGAGATAAAGAAAGACACAATAAAACTGGTTGGAGTTTTTCAAGCCCAAGCTCACGGACATCCAACAGGAACGAACGTAAAAATGACCTGTTATACGGCCGACTTTACGGGGCAATTGAAGGCAGACTCTGAAATTGAAGAAATCAATTGGCTTAATTATTCAGACAAGGATAAAATTTCAGAGGTAGATAAATTAATTTTTGACTTTTTATATGAAAAGGGGTTATTGGATTAGAATTGACCACAACACCAATTGCAGACCTTGTAAGTAATCAAACTAAAAATGGATTGCAACTTGAAAACAGCAACATTTAAAATCGAAATAATGGCACCAATCGAGGAAGTGTGGAAAGCCATTAGCACTACCGAAGGCATGAAGTCTTGGGTGGGATTAAAGATTGATACAGATTGGCAAGTAAATAGTCCGATAGTAATGACTTGCTATGATGAGAAGGGTAAGATTATAGAATATAATGGGAAGAAAGTGATTTTCAAGGGGATAATTGAAATCAAAAAAGAGAAGAAAGAAATAACCTACTCATATCCTGAAAAACGTTTTGGCATCGAAAGGGAGAGCTATATATTAAGTGAGATAGATACAGGCACTACTTGTGTTACACTCATACAAACCTGTACCTCAGAACAAACGGCAAAAAACCAAGAGCAGGGACAGAAACAAGTAATGGAAATATTGAAAACGAGATTAGAAGAGAAATGATTTCAATTAATAAAGCAACAGTGAAAGATGTAAGCTCTATAGTGGAAATTGGTAAAATTTCAGTGGAAGAATCTCACAGAGGCAGCTGTTCTGATGAAGACATGAATGAGTTTCTTGAAAGTAATTATAATAGTGATGCAATTAATGCAGAACTCAATGATATAAATAATATTTACTATATCATTAATTACAACGATAAGCCGGTTGGGTTTTCTAAAATTATTTTAAATGCTAAACATCCAAATATTGTTACAAAAAATGTAACTAAGCTGGACCGAATTTATTTACTTAAAGAATTTTATGGTTTGAAATTAGGTCTTGAACTTTTAAATTTCAATATCGAGCTATCAAAAAATAATAACCAATCGGGTATTTGGTTGTATACCTGGGTTGGCAATAATAGAGCCATTAAGTTTTATCTGAAAGCAGGATTTACAATCATAGGAAGCCATAAATTTTATGTAACTGAAACGCACTATGATGTGAGCCATCAAATGTTTCTCAATTTTTTTTAACCGTAAGTGCTTAAAGTGGTTTTAACTCCTTAACGATGAAAAAACTTGCAAAAATTGGCCGTATTCTCTACGGATTCTCTGTGCTTGAAACAGGCTTGCAAATAGTCTATTTTGAAAAATTCCCCTACTGGTTAATCCCACAGAGCTACACTCAAATATCCGGTTCTAAAATATTTATACTTGGTTTTGGAGTACTGCTTGCAATAACGGGTATTTCCATTTTATTAAACAAATACACTAAGCCTTTTTCAATTATTTCAGGAGCTATACTGCTTTTAACATTTTGCTTTTTATATATTCCTTTCCTGTTTAGTTCCGCTTCAAGATATTTGCACTTGGTAGAATGGGAAAACGCCTTGAAAGAATTAGCTTTTGCCGGTGGAATATTTGTTCTATTCTATCAATTTAAAGAAACAAATGAAACCACACTTCTTAGGTTTTCTAAAAAACTATCCGCTATCGGCTACATATTATTTTCAGTGCCGATACTTTGTTTTGGGTTAGTTCATATTCTACATGCAAAAGATGTTGCCACTTATGTACCCACATGGATGCCAAATCAGTTATTCTGGACATATTTTGCAGGTGTAGCTTTAATTGGTGCAGGTGTTTCAATTTTACTTGATGTAAAAGCAAAATTAATTGCTTCGTTATTAGGCGTAATGTTACTAACTTGGTTTTTAATATTGCACATCCCAAGAGTCATTTCATCACCGGTTGCATACCTAAGCAGTGAAATTACATCAGCCATTTTAGCACTTGCTTATAGCGGTATCACTTTTATGATAGCGGGAAAGGGATTTTCTCCTATTTCCAATCAAGGGAAATAACAACTCCGCTGCAAATTAAGGTAAGCTTATGTTGAACCAAAAATAGTATGCCCATTTCAAACGGAGCTAAACAATATTTAAAACAAATCAGTATGATAGTTCTTAATCCACAATGGCAAGGTTCTGGTTTGATAGATGAGTTAAGAATTGGTACCGAAACGCTTAAAGCCTATTTCAAGGACTATACAATTACAGAGATTCCACTTTCAACCAAGGATTTAAAATAATTGATAATATAAAATCCTTTGAGCCAATTTTAGAACAAACAATTCATTTCGAACAAAGTGTTGAAGAAAGTAAACCAATAAAAATAGCAACAATAGGTGGCGATTGAGCAATTGAGATAATACCCATTTCTTACTTTAATAAATTATATCAGGGTGATGTTTGTATAGTTTATATTGATACCCATGCAGACATAAATACGCCAGATAGTTCGCCAAGTTGAGATTTTCATGGAATGCCACTATGAGTACAATTGGGTGATGGGACCGAAAATTTATCAACTTACTCTTTTCACCATTAAAGATGAGCAATTCTGTTACGTTGTGCTAAGGGGTATGGCTGAACCAGAAAGTGATTCTGTATCTAGTAATAACATGGCAAGAATTCCTGATTGCCTATTTTCAAGTGTTCAAAATAAGGTTAAAGATTATAGCAACGGTTATATTCATCTTGACTTATATGTTTTGGATAAAGCAGAATTTGAGTTTAGTCTTTACCCGAAAGAAAGTAAGGGGCCTTTAATAGATGCCGTTGCCCATCTTATAAGTGATTTAAAAACGAATTATAATGTAGTTGGATTTTGCATTTTGGAATGTCCTACTGAAACAGTTTTGTTGACTATGTTGTTCGGTTGGTTATAAATGCTTTCTGTTTATTATTTCTGCACAATGGGCGATTCGTCTTTCTTTAAATGCTATTCATTTCGTTGGCAAAAAACATATCCCGAATCTCATTATTTTTAAATTCTATTAGCCATCATAGCAAAATGCACAGGGTCAATATGTGACTTTTAGGATGCAAAATGTATTACGCATAAAAAATTACACCCATCTGATTTAAATAATATAAAGTATATGATAAATAGGTTTTACTACGTTAGCATTTTTGTTTTATGTCTTTTATTGTTTTCGTGCAAAAAAGAATTTTCAGACAAGGGTATTGATAAGCTATCTAAACTCTTAAAAAGGATGACGATTGACAGCGATAGTTCGAAGGATAAAGAAATTGAAAAAGAGTATATGAGTCTGTCTGCTGAAGAATATTACATATTTGACAGTCTAAAACAGAAAAGTGAATTAGCCGAGTTGATTGACTCATTTGGATTTTCAAAACAATCAGCATTACAGGAGCTTACTTTTGCCTGGACCTTAAGAGATGTTTTAGAAGAAGAAGCTTTGAAAATTTACAACAGCTTGCCAAATAAGCTAACTATAGACCAAATAAAGAGTGTAGAGACTAAAGTAATCAGTACCGTAATTGATAGGACTCCGATACTGAAAGAAAAGAATAGACAAGTTGGTATTGAAGCTCATTGCAAGTATTTTCACTCAACAGGAAGGTCATGTATACGTCCCAATATTTACTACCGGTATAGAACAGCTTGGGGCTATGCTGACAACGATGTGTGGGCCGCTATCTGTGATTCTGAGCATTGGTATCCGGGTAATTGCCCAAATGGTGTATGGGGGACAGACTATCTTTCACGCAAAGCTATTGAATATTACAGCGGATGCCTTTCAAGATGGTGGACAGGGACAAATACTGGTATATTAATTGGCTTTTTTCCAGTAGCACTTTATGTAAATTCTCCTTCCAGCTTGCGAATGGTAGCGTTTTAAGTTTTAAAATAAGGATTAATTTTGGTCTATACCCTTCAAACCCTCAATCCTTTCATTTTGCCTTCATCTATTTTCTTCTTGGGGAGAAGGCTCTTGCTTGCAATTGAGGTATCAGGTTCTATTTTGAGAACTTGGGCTTCAAGCTTTAGTTCGTTTGAGTTATGTTGTTTAATTTGGTTTTCCTGAATCTTGATAGAAATTTCCCTTTCTAATCTCGAAACCTCTTTCTTCAACTGGCCTAATTCTTCATCTTTATCAAAAGGTTTTGCTACTATTTTTTCCAGCATAGGTATATTTTGCTCCAGTTCCTGCAATGCCTTTTGATATTTTTCTTTAAGGCTTTCTACCCGGTCAATAGCATTTAAAAAGTAACGGGCTGCAAGTTTGGGGTTGTCAATATTAATATGCCCTTGATTCCAAGAATATTTGATGCCGGTCTCTTTGCTTTCTGCATAAAATACATTACTATATTTATATTCAAATAGGCCATTATCTTCATAAGTTTCTTTTTGGCGGCGGATGTATAAATCAAAACCATAGAGGTCGCCGATTCTTTTGTTGTCGTCTTCGCCAATACCAGGTTTCCATGCTGCGTAAAGGCGTATTAAATGATTGCCTATAGCTTCTGCATCTATGCTGCTCAAACTTTGAAGGTTAACGGGATTGATTTTTATCCCTTCTTTATCATACTGTAATTGGCGTTTGTATTGTTTCTCATCTGTACTCAGCTTCTCCAATGTTTGCACTGTTTTACCTTTTTCTTCCTGCAGGTTTTCTAACTTAAACCTCGACCGGAATATTTCTTTATGGTGAGCATTTCGTAAACTTTCAAGTACTGCAATCTTCTTTTCCATTTTTGATTTCTCCAGCAGCGCAGTATCGCCTGATAAGATGGCGATGTATTCAGAAAAGTTCATACCGCTTTTCTCATCAATGCTTCCTTCATCAATCGTTCTTACATTCAGTTCGCAATTCTTCATCTGGCTGATGAAGGTTTGTTTATTCTTCAACAGGTTGAATTTGTAGTTATCCAATGATTGTTCCACTGCATAAATAAAATTCTTCACTTTGTTATTGTAGAATTCTTTGGCAACAATATTTCCCTGCCTTGCACCACGGCCATCTCTTTGTTCCAGTTCAGAAGGTTTCCATGGGATATCAAGATGATGCATGGCAACTACTTTTGCCTGAACATTCAATCCGGTTCCTGCTTTTTCTGTGCTGCCCAATAAAATTCTTATATCACCATTATTCATTTTGCGAAATAACTCCGGCTTCTGCTTGTCTGTCCAGTCGTGAATAAAAGTGATATGCTGAGAAGGTATTTTAAAATCATTGACGAGTTTTTCTTTAAGCGCATCATAAATATTAAATTCATTGGGTTTGGGTGTACCGATATCACAAAACAAAATTTGAGTGCCTTTGTGCTCTTTGCTTTGTTCATAAATCTCTGCTACTTTTCTTGCACAAACATTTACTTTGTTATTTGGATGGTCGCTGTACTTTGCTGAATCAATCAAACGCATATCTGCCGCCATCTTTTTGGCATAGTTGGTGGCAATCAGCATACGGCCTTTATCCTCTTCATCTGTCAGTCTTGGTCTGCCGATTAATTCACCATTGCCTGTTTTGGCAAACTGCATTAATAGTCTTGTAAATCCTTGTTGCTCCGGTGTGGGTGGAATATTGATTAACTGTTCATCAATTTCAGGCTTGTCCAGATTGATATGCTTAGCCGTTTTGTAATCTGTAATCTCGTTATAAAACAAAGCCAGTTCAGGCACTTTTATAAAATGTCTGAATCTTTCCTTAGCAATGATTTCATTTGTAACAGAAAATTCAAAGTCAGTTGTCTTTTTTGCAAACACTGCCGCCCAGGCATCAAAGTTTTCAATTCGCTGCCGTTCCATTTCTTTTGGCCGCAGGTATTTAAATAATAGGTACATCTCAGTAAGACTATTGCTGATTGGTGTGCCAGAAAGAAACGTAACACAGAGGTCGCTGTTAAATCTTGTTTGCAATTCCCGTACAGCAAACAGCATATTCAATGCTTTCTGGCTTCCTTCCTTATTTCCCAGTCCGGCCACTCTATCATGCCTTGTGGTATAAGTAAGGTTTTTAAATTTGTGTGCTTCATCCACAAATAAATGGTCAACACCCAAGTCCCGGAAGTTGATACCAGCATCCTTCTTTTCTTCAATATTCTTTCTTAATTCCTGCAGCTTCACTCCAAGGTTGGTTTTGCGTATCTCCAAACCTTTCAGCATACGCCGGGAAATCTCACCACCCATCTCTTTGATGGTATGTAAATCCCTTTCTACATTGTCCAGTTCTGTTTCAAAAATTTGTTTCTGTATTTCCGGGCTTTGAGGAATTTTTCCAAACTGGTCATGGGTTAGTATGATGCAATCCCAATTATTATTTTTGATTTCATTAAACAGTCGCATTCGTTTAGATGGAGTGAAATCATTTTCATCCGGTGCTAATATTCTTGCATTGGGATAGGCTTTACGATAGGTGTCTGCAATCTGCCGCACATTGGCTTTTAATGCCAGTATCATGGGTTTGTTGGCAATATGCAGTCGCTTCATTTCATTGGCAGCTACTACCATTGTTAAGGTTTTGCCGAGTCCTACTTCATGGTCTATCAATGCACCACGGTTTTGTACAATGCGCCAGACCGAGTTTTTCTGAGAACTGTATAAATCTTCAATATCCAATCTTTTTTTATCTAAACCGGGAAACTGCAAATGACTACCACTATATTCTCTGAGTACATAACAATTGAAAGTATCATTGTATAGGGTTTCTAATTCTTTCTTATCAGCATCTGGTAATTGTTTCAGCCAGTCAATAAAACTATTGCGGATGGATTCTATTTTCTGATGTGCTAATTGTATAGCTTCGCTATCAGGTACTCTCACGGCTTTATCACCAGTTCCAATTTCATAAGTGTAAAAGGGAGTAGTGTTTTCTAAGGCATACTCCAAAAGAGAATCGCCATAAGTTGTTTTTCCACTCTTTGGAGTTACGGCGTATTCCTGATTTATTTTTGCATTGGTAAGCCTTGCTTTTACTTTGAAAGTATCTAAAGATGGGAAATAGTTTACTTCGGTATTCAGTTCAAATAAATGAGAAGCAAAACAGTTGTAATAATCTAATGGTATCCATCTTTCACCCAGGTTAAAATCGAGCAATTCAAAAGGAATTTTCTCTGGCTGTATTCTTTGTAAAGCATGTAGACTTTTGAGCAGTTGAACATTATCAGGATTTTTCTCAACGACTTCTGTAGCTGCTTTTAATTTGAATACCACATTGCCGCTTAACAACTGGTCGGCAGTTTCCCATTGCATTGTGGAAGGATTAAGATAGATATGATTACCCAATGTTTCAACTGTTTCAGGCTCTGTGTTATCAGTGGCAGCAGCAATAAATTCAATATCTACCTTTCCTTTATCGTTTAAGCTTTTTGCCAAAGCTTCTAACGGATTGTCCGTTGTAAATACTTCCTGCTTTGGTACTAAGGATTGAGTGAGTATATCTGCTTTTATGAACTGTTCGCCTTCTTTTCTTTCTACTGATGAAAGTATGGTTAACCCAAAGGCTTCATCTTTTAAAATACGCTGCCGGTTGGTGGACGAGTTTAGTAACCCATAACCTTTTATTAAAGACTCATAGACTTCATTTAGTTCTTTTCTTAAATCATTATGCTCCGTTTGTTCGGTTGTTTCTTTCTCAAACAACTCAAAATACATATCCCTAACCGCAGTGTATTGCTGGTAAAAGCCAAGGTCTTTCTTATCATGCAGGCTGGGAATAAAAACAGGTTTGCCATCATCTGATGCGATGTAAGAAACAAAACCCACACGGTTATTGTGCACAATCAAAGTTCCCTCTTTGTGAATTGGATTGAAATTGTTTAGCCTCTCCAGTTTATCATCATCACCCAATGAAATATGAAACACGGCTTCACCATCATTGTAAAATTGCTGGTCATATTCTTTTAGCTTATTTGTTATGCCAGTTAATTCATGTTGCAGCAGCGCCGCATTCATCCAGTTAGCAGAGAACTGCAACTCTTCAGCATTGGAATAAAGTTTATATACATATTGTTTATAGGCTGTTGATTTGGCAGTCATCAATACAATCAGTTCATGCTCTGGTTTGTCTTTAGTACGGATGATGTTTAAAATTCTTGCTGTCTTTTTTTCAACTACAGTAGCATCGGCAGGATTAATATAAGCCGCAGCCCGGCTAATGGTATTAGAAGAACCTGAATCAAATAAGCCTAACTGAACCGAACTGTTGTCTGGCTTATTTTCAGGCATATCAGTGTAAGTAAGTTGTTTGCCTTTTGGCTTTTCAAGCAGTTTAATTGCCTGGTTTAAATTTTCTGCATTATATCTTTTGTCAAACCCTTCGCTGATAGTTTTGCTTAATGCAGGCGCAATCAAATTAATGTCGCCTGTTTGCCAGATAGTTTCATGTGCTTTGCCATACTGGTCTTTGCCGGGTTTCATTTGATTGCCCAGAATAATTTCAGGATGTAAAACGATGTATTGATTAAGTGAATAATTGCCAAATTCGTTTTGCTGTTCAACTGTATTTAGTAGCTGTTTTTCTTCTTCCGAGAGTGATTGTTTGGTTTGATTTTTTTGAACAATCAGTAAATGGCTTGGAGCTTCTGTGTTGCCTGTTTCCTTCATCAGGTTATCCGGCATTACATTCAGGCTAATGAAATCGGCATGATTGAAAAGATACTCTCTTGCTACCTGGTTAGAGGGGCTGTTCAAAAAAGCATCGGTAGTGATATAAGCCATCAAACCACCATCTTTCAACTTATCAAGTCCTTTTGCAAAAAAGTAATTGTGAATTTTATCCTTCAGTTCTTTTTCCAATATGCTTTCATCGTACACTTTAAAATTGCCAAAGGGAATGTTACTGACTACTAAATCAAACTGTTCATTTTCTGAAGAAGGTGTTTCTTCAAAGCCTTTAATTTGAACAGTAGTATTAACAGGAAATGAACTGCTCAATACAGTTAACACTTTGCCGTTTATAAAATCTTTTTCTACAGCATTTACTGATTGTAAAGATGGAAATGCCGCCGCCGCTTCTGTTATAAAAATACCAGCACCACTGCTGGGTTCGTACATAGCAGTTGGTTCAATATCTTTCTCTTTTAAAACTGCAAATAGTGATTGCGGAATTATTTCGGGAGTATAGAAAGCGGTGAGAATACTGTTGCGGATGGAATCAATTGCCTGTTTATATTCTTTTTCTGTGAGTTGCTGCTGCAATAACTCATGCAGCTCCATTATCTGCGGATGCAGTTTTAAATCTTCCTTCGACGCATTTAATTTTTTCCATTCTTCTTTAGAAGCGTTTGGAAACAGAACTGCTTTTAGTCCACCAAAACCAGCATAGCTTCTTAAAGCAGAAACCTGGTCAGCAGTTAATTGTTTCTCTGCTGACCAGTTTAAGGCAATACGAATAGCCTCAATATTGTCTTTAAGTTTCTGCTGACTGTTGTAACTCATTGCTCACATTTTCAATCACACTGTTATTTTCTAAGTAGTCACTGATTGCTCCACTTATAGCATATCGGATAAAATGGTTATCCTCGTTTTCTTCCGAAAACTTTAAGTCGTTAAACACAGAGTCACAGTAGCCAATCATGTTCACTGTTTCATGTTGCAGCAAACCTGACTGCTGCAGTAATTTATACTCTTGCTCAAACTCGTTTTCAAGAAGATTAATGATGTAGTTGTAACGGGATGGTCGTAATTCGCTTGTCAATTCGTTGATGCAGGCTTCCTCAATGATGTAAGCAGGATGATTGTCTGTTTCCATCTGCTGCCAAAGCGGTTCAACACTATCCACTTTTGTGTAAAGCCATAAACGCAGCTTATCTTCAGCTTCTAATGCAAAAAGTATATCAGGGTTGCTTTCCCTGATATACTCCAACAGTTTACCAATAAGAATTTCTTTCATATGCAAGCTTTTAGACACCAAAGAATGAACGGATAACAGTAGCTACAATAACAAGGAACACACAACTCCCAAACCATGCCGCCGCCACTTTACCGGTATCATGGTCGCCGCTATTCCATTTCTGATAAACTTTTACTGCGCCAATCAGTCCCACAATTGCACCTACGGCATACATCAGGTTTACACCTGCTGCAAAGTAGCTCCGTACTTTACTGTTGGCTTCATTAATACCGGCATTACCGTCTTGTGCCAATGATGCCACTGATATCAGCAGCAGGAGAATACTTGCTGCTGCGCACATCCATTTTCTTTTGTCACTCACTTTTTTCATACTCACTTTATTTTGAAAATTGAAGAATAAAAGAATGCTTCATTAAACTAACCCATCTGCACTTGAGTTTCCTGCGCACAGTTAATGAAGCATTAGTTTTTTAAACCCACATATATTGAATGTCTGCCGCTGTAAATTTTTCAGGATAATATTGAGCAAGCAATCCGGCTATGGCATTTTCTAATCCCAGTTTATGCTCTGCTGAATGTAATCCGGGATATTTTCCCAGTATTATTTTAACTGCAAAGAATATTTCTTCTTTTGGAGCTTCGGGCTTCATTTCAGCCAGGTAAGCATTAGCTTCATCCCAAAATGGCTGGAAAATAACTGTTGCTTCATCTGAATTTCCTTTTGGTAAAAAGTCAACATGATTACTGGCGACATAGTGTTTCTTTATATCAGCCACCTGAATCGCTGTGCTTTTTTCTTCTAATCTTTTTATCCCAATCAGGGAGAGTATTTCCCAACGGAAATATTTAAACCCTACAAAGCAATAATAAAATAGCAGCAAAGTGATTATTGCTGTTACATACTGGTTCCATGAAATCGAGTTAAGCATAAATTGTTTTATTTGACTGAGTAGTACAAATTACTTTCCGAAAAATTATTAAAGCAGGTAAGGCAGGTAGTGCTATCCATCACAGCTTTAAAGTTAATTGTGCCCATTTTTGCAGCATCTCTTTGACCATATTCAGTGTTGCTTTATCCGGGGCATGATACTTTGTTTCTAAACTGCCGAAAGAGATTTCATCTTTCTGCAGCGTTGTAAAAAGCTTTGCTACTGTACGAATCATCGGAGCTACAGTTTTATTGATGATAATTTTATCAGCTACCAAGATGCGAATCAATACGGCCAGCTTCGCAACAGATAACGAAGTTTGTATCTTAGATTCAGGGTCAAGCAACAAATCATTGCCGTTTATTTTTCTATCCTCAAACTCAAGTTGTTTTATCTTGTCGGTAACGCAGTCAAACAATTGTTTCTTTATTGATGGTTGGTGAATATCAAAAGAAACCCCTGATTTCATTTTCAGCTTAGCAATCCGTTCTTTTTCAGATTGCAGGAATAAAATTACTTGCTGACTAGTTTGTAATTTGGGTATTTCAGCTTGTATCAATTCATTCTCGTAATTAATAAAGCAGTCTGAATTAAAGTTATTGTAGATGAATAACTCTCTTACGTAATTCTCAGATAAAGCGGTTGTTGCTGCCTCAATTTCCTGAAGCAGGTATTTTAGATAGCTAATTTTCCGGAAGGTGATGTTGGCTTCGGGTGAAATTAGTGTACCAGTCAGGCATTCTTGCAACGCATTAAGTAGCAGGGAACGATTCAACTTTATTTTCCAATACTCCAATTTTAATTTAGCGCAATTACAAAACTGGTATTTGCGGAATTTTGTAACTCTGCTGTCTCTATCAAATTGCTGATAAAAGAAGTTCTCTATAAATTGTACTACATTCTCTATCTCGTTACAAACATGTCTGAATTCATCCTCTTCTGAAGGGAGACAATCACTCAGATTTATAAGCAAAGCCTGTACTATACGGATGTATTGTTCTTTATCCTGAATAAATGAGCCGGAAATAAATTCATCCATCAGTATAGATGGTACCAGTTCTATATCGGTTCTCAGGCTATTAATTAAATCTTCCTGCGGCAGGCCAGGAAATAGCCAGCCATTGGCATTTTTTAAACTTGTGTCATGATTAAAAAAACTGTACCATTTGCAGAGGGCTTGCTGAACAGTTAATTTTGTATTGGACCCATTACCATTGCACTGAAACAAAAGAGACTTGGGAAATCCAATTTCTTTGGTAAAACCATTTGATTTTGCTGCACTTTCCATAACACACTTTTTTCTTAAAACAGTTGCAAACGGCAAACCAATAACATTACGTTAAGTAGCGTATTTTAGTAAGTAATTCAGCGTATTTTCTGTTTATAATGTGTGTGAATTCACTGATTCACCGGTACAATTCCCAATTTGTTGAGCAGTTCCAGCTTATTAGAAACTTTGACCTTGTCAAAAATATTTTGTACATGTTTGGTTACCGTTCGCTCTGATATGTAAAGGCTTTCGGCAATTTGTTTATAGGAATTTCCTCTGTAAATAAATGTGGCGATTTCTTTTTCTCTATTGGTAAGTTGATATTGTCTGCAGCCTTCCAGTATCCGCTCTTCAGTGGTAAGGCGCTCTAATTCTTTTGTTCTTTTTTCTACTTCTTCCTGAAGTTTTTCATTCCATGAAAGTAATTGCTTTTCTGATGCGATGAGCCGCTGGTGTTCATCTTTTAATTGTTGAATATTTCGCCGCAAGTGCTGTACCAAAAGCAACAGGAATCCAGTATTAGTAATTGAGGCTTCAACAGCTTGCCCGGCATTGAAATAATCAATTACAGGCAGGCATACCCAGGGGGCAAGCCCTAAAAAAGGCACTATTCTGTTTTCTGATGTTTCCATTTTAGTAGCTGAAGTAAGTGTAATCATTACCCAAATGGCATACGAAACAGGTAGTATCAACAGGTTTTTTGCATCAGAAAGATTACCGGTAATACCAAACACAATCATAAACAATAAGTACGGTAACATAAGGAATAGAAAAACTCCTCTGTATGCATGGAATTTCATTTTTTTAAGCCCAAAGGCATGATACACATAATAAGGAAAATAGCAAGGTGTCATAAAGCCGGTGGCGTAGGCTATACTGTTTTGCCAAAAATAGGAGCCTGGTAACTGGGGGTCTGGAAGTAAACCACCCGTTACATTATATACTATAAGTAATAGTAAAAGGAAAATATCAAGATAGCTTATTTTATCATGAGGTCTTGCAAGGCGATGGATGATAAGGTAGAATAGAATGACGAGTTCGATACAAACGAACGCAAATGTAATCAGGTGCATTTGTGTACCCGGTACTAACATAGATTCTCACTTTGGCACATCTCTCTTCAGGCAATATAGCCGATACCCAAAATCGAGTTCCTTATAAATTGTAAATCCAAACTTTTTATACCAAGGAATATTTTCTATAGTGGAAGTTTCGAGGCAGATGGGGCGATTCAGATTATCAGAGTCGGATATAATTTGTTTGATTAATGCCGTACCAACTCCATTTCCTTGTTCCGAAGGTTCTGTTCCAATAAACCACAAGTAGGTAAATGGAATTGCAGGATGACATTTTTTAATTTTAGATTCTCTTTGTAGGGCCTTTCTAATATTGCCAATACCTATTGCCTTAAGAATAAACTGTATATCCCATAAAATACTTTTTATAGTTGTTTTCTTTTTATCCGGGAAAATCACCAAAGCACAGGCTTGCTTATTACTACTGACATAGGTTTTGCCAAATTTGCTGCAAAGCCTGAAGGAATATTTCATCAATTCCTCAATTCTTCGGTGTTTATACCTATCCTGTTTAATGATGTAGTTTACGCTTTTATTTTCTGCAAAGGAGTTTGCAAGAATATTTACCACGAAGTCCTTGTCGGTATAGTCAGCCCTTCTCATTTTAGCAGGCTTTAGTATTCGCTGAGATGTAAAAACGGCAAAAACTGTTCCATTCGTAATTACAAGGCTAAATAAGAAGGTTTGGTGATAAAATATCCTATAGTTTCTCAAAACAGCAGGCCCTTAGTACAGTAAAACCCTTACAGGATAGCTCACTCTATTATCAGCTCAGGCTACTAAAGTACTTGTCGAATAATTCACCAGCAAATTTGCTTTCTTGTTACACAGAATTAGAATATACTGCCAGGCTTTATTGTCAACTCTATTAATTCGCCATTCCGTCTTACAATCAGCTTAATCTTCTCTTTAGCCGACTGAAGAATGGTTTTATATTGCATTATATTGTTGGTGAAATTAGACCCCACACCAATTAATACATCGTCTTTTTTTAATCCGGCCTTCTCAGCCGGTGAGCCAGCCATTACATCATCCACAAAAATTATTCCCTCATCAAAGTAAATTGCAAGCCCGGTATAAGCATAGTCAAATGCGTCACGGTAGTGGCTATTTGGCAATAAATGAATCTCACCTTGCGGATAATTAACTGTTATATTAAATCTTCGCAACAAGTCATTTCCCAACAAGCCACCTACTTTTGGGTATGCTGTTACATTAAATTCATCCTTGTATAGAAAGACGGGCACATTACGAAACCTGTATTTACCTACTTCAAGCATTTTAATTACCGTGAGTCGCATTTGTATTTTGCCGCCCATGCCTTCAGCCTGCGTTAAAACAGGTTTACGGCGGTGTAACAGAATGCTGCTATCTTCTACAAATGCTTCATTCAATAAAAAATTTAATCCTGCGCCGGTATCAAAATAAAAATTATGCTGTAACCTTTTTTTGTCTTTAAATAATAAGTTAACCGTGGGCAGCCTGTTAATCACTGGTTGCAAAATTGCACCGCCTTTTTCATATTGAATTTCTCCAGGAGTATAAACCGATAAGGTTGAGTTGTCGAAATCAATCTTTACAATGTATCGGCTGAAGAAGCTATATCCTATAATACCATCAATTTTCTCTCCGTATACACTAGTTAACACTTCATAGTTATTAACATGAAAATGCAGCTTGTCTATACTAATTCCCGGAAAGTGAAGTTGTTTATTAAACACATAATTCACTTTATGGCTGCCGCCCATTCCGATGATTGTGGTATCTGTTGGGAATGTTTTTATATTATACTTTGCACAGGTAGAAGAATCAAGTGAGATACCGCTGCTACCTGTATCAAGGATAAAATTCAGGGAATCAGAAATTGTCTCAAATTTTGCACTGATAACCATTACTCCGCCGCTATATATCTTAAATGGGAATTTAGTTATCAGCTTTGCTTCGGGAAGTGGTTTTAATAATTCTTGTCCGGCACAGTAAATCTGTGAGTAATTAAAGAGTAATAAGCAATAAATAAATTTCATGCTGGCAGGTAATGACACAAATTATAATTACACAGATACTCATTATCTGTATTCTAATCTTCTTAAATGCTTGTTGCCTTTTCTTTTTAAAACAAGAGTTGAAATAGTACAGGCTTTATTTTCTGTTAAAGATGGGTAAACCATAAATATGGAATCTTCTACATTAAATTCAAAGTCCTCCAATTGCTTAAACAACTGTTTAAAATAAACAACTGCATGCCCGTTATAATGGCCTGTAAACACCCGATAGTGAAGGTTTGTTTCAGTAGTTTGAAATTTACCATAACTCATAATTCCTTCAATCTGCCCCAACAGTTTTTCAGAATTGATATATGCAACAATTATTATTCTCATGTGATGTCAATTAGTGAAGGGGTTAACAAACTGGCATTTTTGCAACCAAACGAAAAGCCACCGTTAACCCCTTTCTTTTACAACCAAAACCACTGCTTGTGGAATTTCTTTATTTACTTTTTACAGGAGTGATATGAGCCTGTACACAGAGCCATTTGCCGTTTTCCTTTACGTATGTGTCTGTATAAACAGAGCTTCCCTGAACAGACTCGCCGTCTACTGTTTTAGTATAAACTGTTCTTGACCTTACCAAAGCCATATCTCCAAAAATGCGTATGTTCTCGTCTGTAATTGAAAAAGATGTATATCCGCTTTTTTTATACCCCGTCGCCCATCCTTTCATATATTCATCCCTGCCCGAAATAGAGCCGTCTGAGTTGATGCATACAAAATCCGGGTGTATAATTTTGTTATGAGCAACTGTATCCATTGTTGTAAAGTTTCTAATAAATTGTGCATTCAGGCTATACAATTCCTTTTCGCTTACGTTAGATGTAGTTTCTGTCATTTGATTTGTTTTTTTATGTGTTGTGGCGGTAAGAGTTGATTGTGCTCCAGATTGATTGCTCAAAAAAACAAGCACAGCGCATATAATTCCAAAATATTTACTTTTCATCATTTGTACATTTATATGTTACACGATATTGATGCCTATAGTTTAGAGATAAACGAGACCTTTCTTTCAGGAATTACGCTTTAAGTTAATCGCAGCTCACTTTCTTGTGTTACTTCGTTTAAAAGTATGAATTACTAAATACCACAAGAAAATTGGCTCTACATACTATAAAAATGATAATTACTGTAAAAGGCAATATTCGTTTTGGTGCCATCAGTAAGTGAAATTATCTAATTGAAAAATTAGTTTTCAATGCATTCTATTAACCACATGAAAAAAGTATCAGACTGCTTTCATAGGCCTTCAATTGTATTTAAGCAGCATTTACATGTTGTTTAAATGCTTTTGTAAATTCTCTAAACATAAAAGGTTGCAGATTACTCTGCAACCTTTACCATTACCCTTAACCTTAACCTAATTTAGAATTAAATACCATTTGTTTTTGTGCATCAACCTCAATTGATTTATTTGTGATACTTAACACCATCCTATATACTCCCCAACTTGTTGTTTAATAATTTGGATTCTGTGTGTAATTGGCATTCTGTTGTGTTTCTGAAAGAGGTATTGGCCAAATAAACCTGAAATCAGCGTAGGGTATAGCCGGAACTATAGTTGTATAAGTAGTTCCACCCGCACCACAGGAATACATAGCAGTTGTTGCAACCCCTGTTCCAATTTTTGCTGGTATGCCTGCTGTACCAAAAGTAGCATCTGTTGCTAAGCGATGAATATCACCCCACCGTTTTCCTTCCGACAGAAACTCTATTCGCCTTTCAACAAGAATTGCACTAATCAAGTTATTCTTGGAAGGAAAATCCAGTAGTACATACTGCTGCGTAGCCGGATTTGCTAAGGACCTGTTTCTAACAGCATTTAGTAAATCTAATGCTCTGGTACTTATACCCGCATCGTTTCTTGCTTCAGCTTCTGACAGCATGAGCAATACTTCAGCGTAGCGTATTTGAGGAGCAGCATCTGTGCTGGTAGCAACATCCTTATACTTTGTTGTAAGGTAGTTGGTAGTTCCTGCTGAAGTATAGGCAACTAAAAGATTTCTGCGTTTATCATCACAACGCCACTGTGGTAAATTAAAAATTATTGGACTGATACGAACTAAACCCCTTCCGCTATTTGCGGGAGTACCCAACATGTTGGCAAGAGCTGCATTTACACCTGCATTATCTGTTGATGCATTACGGATAGAGAAGATACTTTCATCAGAATTCCAGGGAGAAATAAAAGCATCTCCCGGATTGGCCATTAATTTCCATCCACCAATTGGGCTTACATATGGACCTGACCCAGCCGGAACTAATTTATTGCCTTCTGCAATTACACCAGCCCAATCTCCTTTGTGCAGTTTTACCCTCATTTTAATGGCAATAGCAGCCGCTTTTGATGTTCTAAATGTTTTTTCGCTCCCACCCGTAGGGTTTTGAATGGTTACAGGTAAATTAGTTTCTGCGTAGTCAAGGTCTTCCAGAATTTTTGTATAATTTTCAGCTACTGTTTTCCTTGTTAATGCCTTAGCTGCTTCCACTTCTTCATCACTTGCAACTGCAAAATCTCTGTAAATAATTCCAAGTTTCGAACCATTACCATCACTATAAGGCCGGGCATAATTAATTACCAGTTCATGGTGAGCCATTGCCCGTAAGAAACGGCACTCAGCTAAGTATTGATTACCCAATGCTGCACTAATTACGTTTTTACCTACAGCATCACTTACTCCTTTAATCACCAGATTACATCTGTTAATTAACGCATATAATGTATTAAACATAAACTCCTGATTGGCAGAAGTAGAATTGTAAGTTGCCTCATATGTAATCTGATAAAACAGTGCCTGGTTCAGCATATCTTCTCCCCGCATATCTCCCTGTTGAACATTTGCCGCACCGAATGGATAGCCACGAACCTGTCCACCGGCATAAAATCCACTTTGGGCCGCATCATAAACTCCATTCATTGCAGATTCAATTCTCGCTGGTGAAGTAAAAGCAGTAACATCGGTAAATGAATTATACGGTGCTACTTCTAATGTTTTTTTGCAAGAAACAACAGTAAAGCATAAAATGCTTATTGCCAAAAAATTTCGTATGGTTACATTTTTTTTCATTCTTAAATATTTTAATTTTTCAATTCTCATTTAGTATGATTAGAAACCTACATTTAACCCTACAGTAAATGTTCTCAACTGAGGCACCGAGGCGTTGTCTATACCAAGTTCAGAGGTGTTCTCAGGGTCTATGCCGGAATACTTTGTCCACAATCCGAGATTCTGCCCCTGCACATAAAAGCGGATGGATTTAATATGTCCTTTTGAAATTCGCTCAAGCATTGGCTTATCAAAATTGTAGAACAGCATCAGGTTTTGGAATCGCAGAAAATCTCCATTTTCCAGAAACCGTGAGTTCATTTGATTCTGTAGATTAATTACATTATCCCTGCCATAAAACAGTTTCGGAACATCCGTGTTTTTGTTATTAGGTGTCCATCTGTCTAGGATTTCCTTGCCATTATTTACAAAACCCATGCTATTTAAAACTTCCTGCCTTGTAAGGTTGTACACTTTATTACCGCCTGAGAAACGTAAAAATATTTCTGCTCCAAATCCTTTGTACGTAAAAGAGTTTGTAAATCCACCAAACCATGTTGGAACAGGACTTCCTAAAACTTGCCTGTCAGCACCTATTAAAGAAGAGGCAGCTCCTAAGTTTGCGTCGTCTTTACCAATTACGAGATAATACCCCGCTGCTGAAGTAGTGACTGCATTATATTGAACTAATGAACCGTTAGCTTTAACCCACATGGCATTACCATTACCACTATTTACACCTGCATATTCATAGCCATAAAATCCGTTGATAGGCTGCCCCACACGAAGTATATTAAAGTTGCCGTTATTGGGCCCAGGAACAATTTGCTCAGTAACTCCATTCACTAATGACTTAACAACGTTCTTAGAAGTGGTAATATTCAAATTGGCATTCCAGTTAAAATCCTTCTTACGTATCACATCACCTGAAAGGCTAAACTCAAGCCCTTTATTTTCCATAGTACCAATATTTCTGAAAATAAAATTACCAGGAATACCTAATGATGGTGGTGTTTGGGCCTGTAGTACGAGGTCATCATTCTTATTAACAAAATAATCAAATGCAAAGTTGAACCTGTTGTTTAAGAAACTGAAATCAGCTCCTACATCAATTTTCTTATTAGTTTCCCATTGCAAGGAAGGATTGCCCACCAAGTTAATAGCATTACCGGAAACTGCGCCATACGGAGCAGCGCCATATGTACTTAGGAATGGAAACCCGGTTAATGGGTTACCAACCACCGCATAAGAGCCTCTGATTTTTAGTTCATTAATTATTTTATTTAACCCACTGTTCTTCCAGAATTTCTCTTCTGATATTCGCCATCCTATTGAGCCCCCAGGGAAATTACCATATTGTTTACCGGGAGCTAAACTTGAAAGGCCGTCTCTTCTTATTGTGAATTGAGCGAAATACTTGTTCTCATAATCATAAGTAGCCCTTCCAAAAAATGACTGAAACCCTGCTTTTGCAAAATTGCCTGCTGATAATTGTACAGCGTAAGTATTACTGATTAGGTTATCTGATGCGAAAAAAACGTCGGAAAGGCCTGTGCCAGACGCTGTATAAGCCCTGTTAATATCCCTTTGCATCTCAATACCACCTGTTAATCCCACAGTATGTTTTGAAGCAAATGTTTTGTTGTAATTAAAATAATTTTGCCAAACATATCTTGACCGTTGCAGGTGCTGCTGATTTAAAATGCCTCCAGAGCTTCTACCGTCTCCATGAATTGGATTAAGATATGTAAAGTCAGAACCTGTTTGGTAATCTATTGACACTTGTGAACGGACAGATAATCCGCTAAAAGGATTTACCTCAAGAAACGCATTACTGATAATTCTGTACTTATCGCTATTTGCTTTGTTATTATCAAGAACGTACTTAATATTATTATAGTTGTTCTCAATGGTTCTTGTATTTGCATCAGCACCTAAAGCATCACCAGATGGGGTCATGTTGTAGCCAGTCGGATGTGATGGGTTATAAACTCTCACATTAGGCAAAGCCCTTAATGCAGCACCCATTGCACCCGACAATGCGTTTCCGCCATTGTTTTGGTCATTATCTTCAGTACGGCTGATGGTTATGTTATTACCGAATTTTACAAACTTATTTACTTTATGGTCAAAACTTGCCCGCATATTATACCGCTTGGCCGAGTTTGTAAATACAATCCCCTGCTGTTGCAAATAGTTTAATGAAAAATAGTATGTAGTCTTATCATTTCCGCCAGCCAAGGAAAGGGTGTGGCTTTGTGCAGTACCGTTATTTTTAAATACCTGCTCCAACCAGTCTGTATTAGTATTTTCTGAATTCATAAATGCAGCAGCAGGTTGTCCGGCATTTGTAAGTTTTTCATTGGATATCGTAACAAACTCCTGAGCATTTAATAGTTCCGGTTTGTTAAACGCCTGGCTAAATCCGAAATAAGCATCATATGTGACTGACATTTTTCCCGCCCTGCCTTTCTTAGTCGTAATCATCACGACACCGTTAGAAGCTCTTGAGCCAAAGATGGCAGTAGCAGCACCATCCTTTAGCACTTCTATAGATTCAATATCGGCCGGATTAATATCGCTGAGTGGATTGGTATTTGTATTAGCGGATAAACCACCAGATGGAACTGGAATACCATCTACAACAAATAATGGGTCTCGCCCTCCTGTAAGCGAATTCACACCTCTAATGCGAACACGGGGGGCAGCATTTACTAAACCTGTTCCTTGTGTTACCTGCACTCCTGATGCCCGACCTGCCAACATTCTGTCAACACTTGTTGCAGGAGTAGTAGCAATTGACTCACCTGAAATTTTCGTAATGGATGAAGTAACGGTTTTTTTCCTCTGGGTACCGTAGCCAACAACTACTACCTCCTGCAGGTTTTTTTCGATAGTATTTAATACAACAGCAAAGAAGGTTTTGTTGCTAATAGTAACTTCTTCATCAGTGTATCCGGTGAAGCTAAAAACTAAAGCTTTTGCAATTCCTGAAGTGCTTAAGGAAAATGTGCCATCAGCCTTAGTGGTTGTACCTTCATTTGTTCCTTTAACAACTACAGATACTCCCGCCATATTCTGGCCTTTTGCATCTGTTACTTTTCCTGAAATAGTTCGTTGTTCTTGTGCCGAAAGTTGATTTAAGAAACCAACACATAGCAGCAGTAGTAAAATTAGTTTTCTCATTGCATTATGTTTTTGTTAACAGAGCAATGAAAATATTGATATGCTGCACTCTTGTTAGCACTATTCAACAAAGAGCAGTAATGTTAATACCGATAGTAATAAATGCAAGAAAAATGGCATTAGGGATTACATTTTAGTGGTTAGTAATCCTTTTTTGCCCATTGTTATAATGTGTAGATACCGACAAGGTAATTTCTTGTCTTAGAAAAAGTATAGTTAAAAAGAGCAGGTAGTAGAAACCACCTGCGTTGCGACGTGTCTCTTTCTTAAACTAAACGTCACATGAGAAAATCTTACCTTATTGATATTACCACACCACCCAAACTATCTATTATTGGTTCTTCAATCTCTTTGAGTTGTAAAAATAGTTCTGTGCTGCATCATGTTTTGCTCTATTCAACCAGTGAATAAAAAAGTTAGTCATAAGATTTACTGCAAAAGAAAATTGGCATCAATACAGCGTTATGTGATGTCTATCATCTTATAGGTGAATTAGTATAAACGGTAACAAAAAAGTGGTTCGCAATTGAACCACTTTTCATTAGTAAATTATCTTTTGTTAATACCCGGTATTTTGTGTTACCGCTGTATTCGCCAGTATTTCTTTTGCTGGTATTGGCCATACCCATTTATTGCTGGAGTTACTAAGTGAAGTTGCCATTTGTGCATTGGGATTACCTAGTCCAGCAAATGGTCTTGATACGCTTCGTGTAGTTCTTTTTAAATCAAACCACCGATGCCCTTCCAGACAAAGTTCTCTTCTTCGTTCGTTTGCAATTTCATCTTTTAATGCATTGCCACTGTAGCTAGTGTTTGTCCATCCTTGTATTCTTGCAGTTTTCAAAGCATTTAGGTCTGTACTGCCTGCAGCATCCTGGCCACTGGTATTTGCATATGCTTCGGCTCTTATTAAATACATTTCTGCTACCCGGAATACTTTAAAGTTGGTCAAATTATCGGCAGCAGCGCCTTTACCTTTAAACTTCTGAAATGCATAATTATTAATACCGGCAGTGCTGTTTCTGATAAAGAAATATGTATTAAAGCGAACATCGTTCACCCTGTCGTACAAGTTGAGTAGCGATACATGAACACCGAATGTATTTCGGTTTGCCCTGAAGGACATTATATCACCACTAGGGAATGGACTGCCAGGGTCACCAGGGTTATTTTGCACACCCCAAATAACTTCATTTGTATTTGCATCATTCCAAATGCCGGAGAATGTGGCTGCTGATGCAAGAGAAAACTGATTAATACATGCTGTTGAGTGTGTTATGGCAACAGGGTAATCTTTTGCATATAGGGCAACTCTTGCAAATGCGGCTCTTGCACCCCACACATCAATAAAGCCTCTATTAGTACCGGTGTTTACAGGTACATCTACATCTGAAAGCAAGGCAACAGCTCTTGTAAGGTCAGCGTATATGGCATCATATACTTCCTTTACTGAATTTCTGGGGGGAAAAGTTATTTCATTGTCTGTTTTAATTGGTATGCCGGCGTCAGTTGAATTTCTGTCCAGGTTGTTTGCAAAACACTTTACTAAATCAAAATGTGCGATGGCTCTTGCTGCAAGTGCCTGACCAAGAATTCTGTTATACTTCTTGGAATTTTCACTGGCGAATTTATCAATTCCGTTAATAATTACATTGGCCTGCCTGATGGTAAAATATGGTTGTACCCAAACATTCTCCATATATGTTTCATTGGCCAAATATTCCCAATTGCCTAATTTTTGAAAATTTACCAGTGATTCGATAGTTTCATATGCATTATCGGTAGGGGCCTCTGCTGTACAACTGATAAATCCATTATAATAATTTGGCGATGCAAAACTGCCGTACACACCATTTAACTGGCCTGCATAATCATCTAATTTATTAAATGCATTTGTAGTTGTTGATGAGTAAGGCGGTGTTAAATCAAGTTCTCTGTCACACGAAGTAAATATTAAACTAACTACCGCTATAGATAAATATTTTTTTATTGTTGCTCGTTTCATATACTGAATATTTTAATGAATTAAAAAGTAACTCTGATGCCAGTTTGCCATGTTCTGAGAGCCGGGTATTGTGCTCCGGTGAGTAAGGCATTAGGAAACTCAGGGTCACGGCCACGATATTTTGTTGCTACCCATAAATTTGTTCCATTAACATAAAATAAGATACCCCGCAGTTTTAATTTATCTGTTACTGCCTTTGGCAAAGTATAACTAAGGCTTACATTTCTTAGTCGGAGAAATGAATTGTCTTCGAGGAACCTGGTTGTCTCATACCAGAACAGATTCTCACCGGGGTTGTTACCAACAGGCTTGGGGATAGAAGTAATATCACCGGGATTCTTCCATTCTTTCAAGAGGTCAGCATTAATGTTATCGTAATAATAATCGGGATTTTCAAGATTTGCCCTTTCGTTATTATACACCACCGAATTTAGCATATAAGTAAACTGAGCTGAAAGAGCCAATCCTTTATAATCAGCAGCCACTGCAAATCCACCAAAAATATTTGGGTCAGAGGTACCATGTGTTGTCCGGTCATCAAGACTAAATACTTCTGTAGTTGATTTGTCGAGCTTTCGATAAGTGGCATACCCGTTTGCAGGATTAACACCTGTATATTCAACAAGAAAGAGAGTGTTTAACGGTAGCCCTTTTATTGCGGCAATAGAACCATTAATAGCAGTGTCTTTTAAATCAAGTTTTGTTACTACGTTTTTATTGTAAGTAATATTTCCATTGAAACTTACCCGCCAATCATTGTTTTTTACAATATCATAATTCACACTAAACTCAATACCTGAATTTTTTACTGCTCCAATATTAGTTGTAACAGCAGTAAACCCGGTTGACCCAGACAATTGCCTTGGGAAAAATAAATTATCAGTTACTTCATTATAATACTCAACTCCGCCGCTAACCTTGTTTTTGAACAAGCTAAATTCAAGACCTGTATTAAATTTTTTCCTTTCTTCCCACTGAAGATTTGGCAAGTCCAATGAAGTTTGTATTGTACCTATACCTGAATTATATAGTCTTGGGCCTATATTTCCCTGTGAAGCATAGAATTCTATTCCTTCCTGGCTACCTACTGTGCCGTAGCTGATTTTAAATTTAAGATTTGATAACCAGGAACCTCTCACTCTATCCATGAAACTTTCATCGCTTATAATCCAACTTGCACCAACTCCACCAAATTCCGCATACCTCTTCTGTGAGCCAAATCTCGATGACCCATCCTGTCTGATATTTGCATTGACAAAATACCGGTTCTTATATCCATAGTTAGCTACCGCAAAATAAGATTGGAGTCGGGCTTCCTGGCCATTTGCCCTTGTTCTTGGAATAAGGTCAGCACTTACGGTAAAGCCTGCTTCGTTTTGAAAGCGGCTATCCAACAGGAAACCTGTGTAACCATTATTCTCCAGTTTTGTAGCTATGTATTCATAATAAACACCGGCATCAATTGTATGCTCCCCAAAACTATTGGTATAGTTGAAAGAACTTGTACTTGTTGTGCGCCAGTTTTTAAAATTATCTCTTGCAAAAGAGCTGGTACGGTAGTTAGTGCTGGCCCCGCTGGTAGGTCTTGGATTAAACCCACCATTATAGGTTCTTCTATCTGTAAATGCAGTTGTTTCATCAGAATTATAATCAATTCCGTACACTGTTCTAAAGGACAATCCTTTTAGAAAAGGAAATTTATATTCTGCATTTCCTGATGCAACAATCCGCATTTGCCTGGTATTATTATTATTCCAAAAAAGTTGTGTAGTGCCGATTGGCTGAAACGTTTCTGTAATTCTGGGTCTCGTTAAAGTTGTACCACCTGCTACAAAATTACCTGCAGCATTGTAAAACCCAGGTACGAACTCCTGCTCATAGGGATTGGTCCACTGTAAAGCATTTAATGGCGACGCAATACTTGCATTTATTTCAGACGTATTTGAAAAGTCCGAGTAAGATGCAGTACTGTTTAATCCAAAAGAAAAATTACCAGCTTCCTGTGATAAATTAATTCTACCCGTCAAGCGGTCAAAACCTGTGTTTATAATTGTTCCTTCTTGTTTAAAATAATTGATTGAAGCAAAATAGCGGGTCTTATCTGAACCCCCGGAAGCAGAGCCATTCATGCTGTATGTTTTCCCGGTTCTGGTTAAAAGTTTTTGCCAATCGGTATTTATTTTTCGCATTGAATCAATCTCTGCAGCACTGTAGCCTGATAAAGACGAACCGCCCCGCTGTAGCTCATAATCAATTTTTTCATTGGTATTCATTAATCTGAAATCTCTGAACTCAGGAAACTTTGACCACCCTGTATAAGCATCAAACTCCAGTTTTGGTTTCCCTGCAATACCCCGTCTGGTTGTAACAACAATAACGCCATTACCACCACGGGAACCGTAAAGAGAAGAGGCAACCGCATCTTTTAACACAGCAACATTTTCTATGTCATTCGGATTTAATAAGGCAAAATCACCCGCTGCAATTTGAATTCCATCAACAATATAAATCGGTTCTGTAGAGCCTTGTATCGAACCACGACCACGGATGATAGCCGTACCACTGCTACCAGGTTGCCCTGAAGATGCTCTTAATAACAAACCAGGTGTTTGACCTTGTAATACCTGGTCAAACGATGCAATAGGAGTGGTTCTGATATTATCCCCTTTAACAATGCCTGCTGAGCCGGCAAAATTTCGCTTGGATTGCGACTTATAGCCTGTAACAACAACTTCTGACAGTGCCTGATTTTGCCCCCGCACTAATTTTATTTCAAGTTGCATACCTTCTCCAACCAGCACTTCCTGGTCTGTATATCCAACTGATGTTAATACAATTGATTTGGCTGATGAAGGAAGTTGAACAGAAAAACTACCGTCTGGGTTTGTTACTCCAATCCCTCTGCCCCCATACATAATTGTAACAGCACCTAAAGCTGCCCCATCTTTGGAATCACGAACATTTCCGCTGACGGTTTTTTGTTTTTGCTGAGCTTCTGCTTGTGAAAAGCAGATTGCTGAGATAATAAATAGTAAGATTAGTTTTTTCATTGCCTTAGTTTTTGATTAACAGAGCAATGAAAATACCGTGATGCTGCGTTAGTAAAAGTGCTATTCTACTAAACGCACTAAACTACTACCTAAAAAAAATATGTGGCTGAAGTAAGGTTTTAATTCGTTAATTATTGGAGTTGGACCTACGATAAATGCATTATCATAGGTAAACAAGCAATTATACTGGCCAAGATTAGTTCTAAAGTTTAAATTGGCTCCCCAAGCTGGCTTAAAACTAATTCCTTATAGCTTCTGCCAATTGGAATGTGCTGGCCCCCAATTTCTACTTCAATGGCTGTAAATGCATCTATTCTATTCCGGGCAATGATGAATGACCTATGCACCCTTAAAAAGTCGTTTTTAGCTAATTGCTCTTCTATTTCTCCTATCTGAAACTTAGTGAGGTAAGATTTATCTTTTGTTACAATACTGATATATTCTTTTTTGCTTTCAATAAAAAGTATTTCGTCTAAATGTATTTTAATTCTTTTTTTATTTACATTAATAAAAACAAAAGGCCGGTCAGTTGATACTGCAGTTGAAGATGAAAAAAGAATTTCCTGCGGTAATTGATTTCGAAGTTTATTCACTGCCATCAAAAACCTGTTGAAATTAATAGGTTTAACCAGATAATCAACCACATTTAATTCATATCCTTCCACCGCATAATCCCTGTAGGCAGTGGTAATGATAACTTGTGGCGGGTTCTTCAGTGTGCGGAGAAAATCAAGACCTTTCAGGCGGGGCATGTTTATGTCGAGGAATATAACATCAATTTTACTTTTTTGAAGTATATCCATTGCATAGATGGCATCCTTACAAACACTTTTCAATTCGAGAAAAGGTATTTGTTTAATATAATCTTCAAGACCCTCGGCTGCCAGTGCCTCGTCCTCCACAATCATGCAACTATATTTTTCCATAACTATTAAGGTTTATTAAAATGTTTACTGCAAACGTTTTTTCTTTATCTTCTATTTTCAGTTCATGTTCTTTGTACATTAATTCCAGTTGCCGCTTAATATTACACAATCCAATACGGTTATTTTTTTCTTTGACACTACCATTCTCTACAGAGTTTTCAATATTAAAATCGAGGTAACCTTTAGCCAGTTTTATATTTATACTAATAAAAGAATCAAATCTCGATTCGCTAACACCGTGTTTAAATGCATTCTCAATTAACGGCAGTAATATCAATGGAGTGATTTGCCGGGAACCATCATCAATTTCTTTTTCTACATGTACAGAAAGCTTTTCGTTGTACCTTATTTTCTCAAGGTCAATATAATCTTCCATTATTTTAACCTCGTCAGCAATAGAAATAGTTTCTTTCCCTGTTTCATACAGCATAAAACTTAGTAACTCTGAAAGTTTCATGACTACCTCAGGAGTTTTATCAGATTTTTTTCTGGCTAAAACATGGATATTATTTAGTGTGTTAAAAAGAAAGTGAGGGTTTGTTTGATTTTTTAAGAATTTCAGTTCAGCTTGCAGCTTCTCCCGAATAAGTATTTGCTCCCTTTCCATAGCTTCCTTCTCCCTGTTTCTTGCGGCAATCTGCATCCTTAGTAATTTCAGCGTTATACCAATACCGGTAATATATCCCATTTCTAAAAGTGAAATCAATACATTTCGGGCATTAAACAGTGGAACAGTTACGTTTAATTGATAAACATGAGGGTTGATAATATAGTGAAAACTCATCCTGAATAACATGATAGACAGCGCAAGCAAAACACCTATTTCAGTAATGATTAGAATCCAATTTTTCTTATCTGCCAGCATTTTCTTAACTCCGAACAAAACAAAGTAATAAACAATTAATAGCTTGGGCGGTAATACAATTAATGCTGTTTTTATTGCCATCCAATACTGCTCTTGTTCAGATACATCCTTTAAAATTGACTGCATCCAGACATAATGTAGCAGTGCATCTTGTACAAGATAAACAAGCCAGAAGACGATATGGACAACGGGTCGTTTCACCATAACAAAATTCGCTAAAAAATACCTATTTGAAGAAAATGACTACAAACGACCATAATAATCATATGAAATTCCGAAAAAATATTATGAAAAAATTTACAGTATTTGTAACCCTGCTGAAAAATTGAATATTCCAGACTTAGAGTTAATAATTTATACCGTTTTCATTGAAGGGGATACCTTCTCTATGTTATTTCTTTCCTTTCTACCGTATCCTGAAGCTATCAAAAAACTAATACCGCTCATAGCCAGCGCCACAAAGAAGCTTGTCCATTCCGGTTCTATTGTTGGATTTTTAAATACCCTTGGTCCATGTAAAAGAAGTACCCATAGCAGAAACATTAGTCCCAAAAGCGAAAGTGCAAGCCGGGTTTTAAATTTTAGTACAATACTGATTGCACTTGAAAGAAAAGCTGCTTTTACTACATACGACCAAAACACTTTACCCGGTATCCATGAAGGTATAAGTGTAATGATAAATTTCTCGTACATAATATGCTGAATACCGAAGATAAGTATGGCTATGGCAAACAAATAACTACCAACTAGTGCCGCCTTGCCTATTGCAGTACGCCATTTAAACTCTATTGCAGATACAACAGGTAATTTGTCTGCCAGAATAAAAGCCCCGCAACTAAATGCAAGTGTTTCCAGGAATGCAACCCACTCACCTGGGTTGTGCACATTTGACAAAAGCTTTGGTATGTGGGGATATATTAGGAATAGCAAAAATACTATGCCAATTATTGCGGCAGCTAATTTAGCATGTCGGTTGATTATAATACAAACAGCTGCAACGGTCATGATGCCGCCTGTCAGGTAAGCAAGAAAAGCCCTGCCTGTCATAGAAGCTGGTAATGGCATAAACTCACTTGGTAAGCTTCCGGTAGCAAATTGTATTGCCGAAAAACCCAAAATAGCAATGGCGAACAAATATTTTCCTGAGTTAATAACCTGTTGCATGTCTTTTTTATTTATTTCCTTTGTTTACTTTATTTTTTTCCATACTACATCTTCACCTTCTCGTCGCTCCACCATTTTATAACTACCATCATCACTTTTAATAAAAAGAATAGTTACCCTGCCATCTCCATCTCTGAAAAAGACATTTTCAGTTTCCGCCAATAACTCAACTGCTTCCCGGTTAGATTTTCTTGCATAGAGTTTTCCGTTTTCTACATACACTTCACATTTTCTTTCATTACTTAATTCATAAATGCCCGCATATTGTTTAAGAATGCTTTCTGCAATTTTTACTGGCGGTGGGTTCTTGGGTATTTCAAATAATTGCATTGAAATCATTCTCCATTGGCCGTTTTCTTTCAGCCATGTGTCAGACTGGCGGTACTGGGTATGAATTTTCTGGTTGAATAATTCAAGATATTCGTCATTAATAAATGTGATTACTGCAGTATTACCATATATTTTGCACTTAGGTTCTATGATTACTATGCGTCCTGCATACCCCTTTGGCAATGGATTTAGCTCTTCAATCATTTTTTGTTTGCTAATTGCTTCACCGCTTTCCAGTGTAATGATGCAGCTATCATGAAGATGTTTGCTCCATAAAGCCTTGTCGCCTGTAGCAACACCATCCATCAGAGCTTGTTCATACTTTAGAAGTTGCTGGAAGACAGATTCAGTAGACGTTTGAGAAATGGACTGCAATGCAGATAATAGAAAAAAAACAAACATTAATCTCATACCTTTTTATTTTAGAGTGTAAACAGCGGGAAATTTGTAACCGCCATTTGTTATATATGTAATTACTCCCGGTATTTGCTAAACACATAATCCTTTTCTGCTTGTGGAGCATGACAGTTATAACAAGCAGTACCAGCCTTTGCCTGGGTTACTATTCTTTTCTCTTTACTATCTCCGTCAAACTCTTCATATCCCCATCCGCCTGTACTTTTATACTTATCAGTGTCTTTTACCATTACGTCAATAAACTTTCTTTTGCCTTCGGTAATTGTACTTTCATTTTCTACCATTTCAATAAAATCGGCAACAATAACAGACCCGTTTGGAAATTTGCCAGTTTTATAACCTTCCATTGCTTTATCATTCGCATAGATATGATGATAACCCCTTGAGTGCTCCTTGCTTGGGTCTTTCGACGACACAATTGCTGATTTTATATGTGTCCAACTTCTGTATGCCTCAGGATAGGGGACTTCATTATCCACAGTGGTTTTTTTTGTAAACGCTGTTAGAATAAATATTCCTGCTGCAATGACTAAAACAACAAAAGTCTTTTTCATAATCTTAAAATTGAATAGTTAGTAATTTATTTAAAATGAAGTTATTATTTAACATATAGAGTTTTTAGTAAAGTAGATGAAGTCAAGCAAACAACTCCTATAAAGCATTAGTAATGAATAAATTTCGTTTCAGGTAATTTAATCGGTAATTGGTGCAAAATAAACCGTAAAGAGCTGAATTTATTTTTCAATTATTGCTCCTTTCTAAAAAAAATGTATGAAAATATTTTGTGCAACCAATTAATTGCACATATATTTGCAACTGAATGATTGCATATTAAACCCGACACAAATGAGAAGAGATGTTTTTCAAGCAATAGCTGACCCTACCAGAAGAGCAATTCTGGCTCTGATAGCTATACAATCAATGACACCTAATGCATTAGCCGAGCATTTTGACAGCAGCAGGCAGGCTGTTTCAAAACATATTCAAATATTGACCGAATGCCAGCTTGTTAAACAAGAGCAATCCGGAAGAGAAATTTACTATCAATTAAACCCCAAAAAAATGAAAGAAATCGCAGACTGGCTGGAACCATTCCGCAAGTTGTGGGAAGGTCGTTTTGACAAACTTGACAAATTATTAATTAATCTAAAATCCAAAAAAAATGGCAAGTAATAATAAAACACAGATTATAGCGGAAGGCGGCAAGCAAGACCTGTTTATCATCAGGGAATTTGATGCACCCAAAGATTTGGTGTTTAAAGCCTTTAGCACACCGGAAATTTTAGTCCAGTTTTTTGCACCGCATGGTGCAATTATGAAATTCGATTATTGTGACTTTACTGATGGTGGCAAATACCGTTACACACATGAAGACCCTGCTGGAAATTTGCTTTGTGCATTCAAAGGAGCCATACATGAAATAACTGCATCTGAACGGATAATACAGACAGCCGAACTGGAAGGGCTACCAGAAGGGGGGCATGTGATATTGGAAGCGATGACATTCGAATCCCTGCCAGGCGGGAGAACCAGACTAACTATACAGGATGTTTGCCGCTCTGTTGAAGACAGGGATGCAATGGTAAAAAGTGGTATGGAATATGGGTTGACTATAAGCTTTAACCAACTGGATAAATTATTACTAAAAATTTATTAAACCAATTTTATAATAATAAAATTTAAACAAAATGGCACAGCTAAATCCTTATTTAAATTTCTGTAATAATAATTGCCGTGAAGCAATGAATTTTTACAAAGACTGCCTGGGCGGTGAACTAATGCTGCAAACCGTTGGCGAAATGCCGGCAATGGCTGCACAAATGCCCCCGGAGATGAAAGACAGCATTTTACATTCTTCCTTAACAAATGGAGATATTACAATTTTTGCCTCTGACCTTAACCGGGAAAAGGCGGTTAACGGGAATACTGTTCATCTCTGTATTAACTGTCAGAGTGAAGATGAATTAAATTCCTTTTTCACAAAACTATCTGCTGGCGGTAAAGTAACAGAACCAATATCCGATATGCCCTGGGGTGCAAAGTATGGTTCGCTGACTGATAAATTTGGGAAACATTGGCTATTTAATTTCCAGAAAAACTAACTCTCACAACCTTCCTGAAAAGCTATCGCTTGGTTTACTGCGCAGAGCCAGGTGCCGGCTTTTCAGAACTGGTTGATTCAATTACAATTTTTTAATTTTAAAAAGTAATTTATATGAAACAACAAATAAGCAGACGCATTGCGTCAATGATGCTCAGTGCATCCATATTACTGTGCTTGCTTTGTAGTAATAGCTATGCTCAGGAAAATAATTTCAAACAAGTTCAGCCCACAAATAATGGCTATGCACCGGTTAATGGGCTAAAGATTTACTATGAAATATATGGTGAAGGGAAACCCGTTGTACTACTACATGGTGCTTACTTAAGCAGTGATATGAACTGGGGACAATTGATTCCCGAGCTGTCAAAAACAAGAAAAGTAATTACCCTGGAACTACAAGGACATGGAAGAACCGCAGATATCACAAGAGCCATCTCATATCCGGCAATGGCAAATGACGTTGCAGGCGTACTTAAGTACTTAAAAATTGACAGCGCCGATTTTATTGGTTACAGTTTTGGTGGTACAATTGCTTTTCAGCTTGCAATTTCGAACCCCCGGCTTGTGAGTAAACTTATTATTATATCGGCTTCTCATAAGTACGAAGCACTGCTACCTGAAGGAAGAGAAATGCTGAAAGGATTCCAAAATACATTCTTTGATGGTTCGCCACTTATGACGGAGTATAAACGATTGGCACCTGACACAGCACACTGGCATGCTTTTGTTGATAAGATGATACGATTTGATAATACAGCTTTTAATTTGGGTGATGGAAATATTAAAACAATTAAAGCACCCGTATTACTTGTTATGGGAGATAATGATGGTTTTGACCTTACACAAACTATAGCTACTTACAGGCTTTTAGGTGGGGGTGTTTTTGGCGATGTCTCCGGCTTGCCAAAATCCCAGTTGGCAATACTTCCCGGAAAAACACATGTATCTCTAATAATGGACACTGAAAAAATTACAAGCACTATAAGGCCATTTCTTAACGAATAAACCTTAGGTTCGATTTAATTGGCGCAACTTATTCCCAAATCGCCACAGATGGATTTCAGCCGGGGCTTGGTTTCATGCTCTTACTTTTTATATTGTTGATTTTGTCATATTGGCTTTATCATAAAAAAACAACGGCAAAATTTGCTGCTTTTGCCCCAAGTGTGTAAAAGCAGCAATTTGCTGTGATTTTAAAAATGGCAAAATAGGGAAATACTGTAAAGTCAATATTGTTTTCTAACCAGTAAATTTTTAAAAATGAAAGTTCAGCCCCCTAAAACTATTAATGAATATTTGATGCAGTTCCCTGCAGACATTCAAAAGAAACTGGAGCAAATTAGAAAAGCAATTAAAAAAACAGCTCCCGGAGCAGAAGAAGCCATAAAGTATTCAATGCCCGCCTTTGTTTACAATGGCAGTAATCTGGTTTATTTTGCAGCTTATAAAAAACATATTGGTTTTTACCCGGTTCCGGTTGGGGACGCCTTGTATCTGAGTGAAATCAAACCGTACCATAAAACAAAAGGAGCATTACAGTTTCCAGTAGATACACCTGTTCCAATTGCTTTGGTTGTTAAGATAGTTAGGCTACGCATGAAGGAAATTCAAAATTCTTAGAATCTTAATTGTCGGTGATTCTCCAAAAAACACACTTCTTAATTCTTTTCCTACGTTTTCTATTTTTTGTGACAGTATTTAACCTATTTTTTGACCGGATACAGAAGTCGCAGCGCATTAAATACTGCTTGATGAGTTATTGTGGCATGGTCCTCACCAGGTAAGTAATCAAATACTACGCTTACCATTTTACTTTTTGTACTTTTTATCTTATCTGCAAGGAGATTAGCATCAACTTCCATAACATGAGGAGTATTGCCCGGTGCCAATCCTTCTTTGCCAACACCAATATAAATGTCTGTCTTTACCTGAAACGATTCTTTCAGTATTTCAGGTTGGTTGTTTAATAAAGACCCATTATCCCACCAAATACTTGGGCTTATTATGATGTACTTATTAAACAGCAATGGCTTTTTGAAAAGAATTTCAGTAGCCAACAATCCACCTAATGATTGCCCAATGATGGTTCTTTCGGAATTTGTTTTGAATTTTCTTTGAATATGCGGTTGTAATTCCTTTTCAATGAAATTGATGAATTGTTCTGATTTGCCGGTTGTAGGGTATCGCTTCTTATCATCTGCAACACTGGTAGGGTAAGTAAAGTCTCTTTTTCTATCAACGTTAGCTATACCAACAATAATTGATTTAGGTACCCTATCAATCCATGAAAAATTATTAAATTGATATAAGCCTGTAACATGAATAAAATCTTCATCAGCCGAACCATCGAGCAAATACACTACCGGATATTTTACTGTATCATTCCTATTATACCCTTCAGGAAGGTAGATATTTAATATCCGTTTTTCAGAAAGTTCTGTTGATTTAATTTCATCAATTACTCCCAATACAAACGGCCGGGTGCTATCCGCCACTATTTTATTATTGCGAGCCTGTGAAAAAGTTTCAGTGGCAAAGAAAAATAATACTAAAATTGACAAAATTCTCATGATTGTTTTATTTAAAATTATATTACTTACCAAGCTTGTTAATAAGCCAGGTACAAATTTCTTCAACCAACCAGGGTCTTACTTTGCTAAAACCATGGTCGCTTTCTTCTTTTACTATCCACTGGATAGTTGGAAAAATTTTCATTGCATTACTGTAATGAGAAGGGGGAAAAATTTCGTCTTCACCTGCAGTAATCAGTAGAAGTGGTTTAGGCAAAAACTTCTCAATATAACGTTCCAGTAAATGCATCTCACTCCATTGCCGCATTAATTGTTTCCCTGTAATTCCATTTAACATACCTGCAAATGATTCGGCCATCGTATCAGTAAACTGAAAGGCAGAGGGCTCAATTAATGGGCTTATACCAACTATGGCCTGAATACTTTGCTTGTTTGCAGCGCTTAATAATGCAGGATAAGAACCAGTGCTGCCAGCAATCAAAGCGATTCTGCTTTCATCAACCATTTCTTGTTTCCGTACCCATTCAATTGCGGCATCAGTATCCTCGCTTAACCCGTCAATTGAAAAACTCCCAGCTGAGCCCCAACTACCACGAAAATGAAAATATAGGCAGTTCCATCCTACATCCCTAAGCCGGTATGCAACATCCAGGTGTTTCTCCACACCGGGTAAACCATGTAATAAAATAGCTGTTGGCCTTGGCGTATTTCCGTCTGCTTTGTAAAAGCCACCGATAATTCTTTTACCGTTTGAGGTAAAAGATACTCCTTCCAAACCGGCCATATATTTATTTGATTGCATATGCAGTAATTGTCTTTTTGAATAATGACGGCACAAAAACAATTTTTGTTTTTGGATTGTAGCCAATGTCTGCAGTGTAATACTCTTCTTTCCTTGTATCCAGTAATATTTGTTTAGAACCTGACCCTGTAACATAATAAATCACACCTGTCCAACAGCTAACAATAAATTCTCTTTTTCTTACCGGTTCAATTCCGTCAGTGTTATCATCCATTCCTTCACAAATAATTCGTTTGCTTTTCTGTTTATCAATTTCATAAAGAGACCCATTGTCCAGCATGTATAAAAAATTACCGATTACTTTAAGGCCATTAGGTTTTATGAGTTGAGTTAAATACACCGTAGCTGTATTTTTTCCCACTCTGAATATTTTCTTAGCTCTTGGGTCAGAAACATAGACTATTCCCTTTTTATCAACGGCCACATCATTCAGCACAACTGCGCTGTCAATCGCTATTTTCTTAACCACTACACCTTGTTTTATATCTATTACGACAAGTTCAGTAAGGTCAGCAACATACAGGATATTCTTATACCTAGCCATACCTTTTGGAGCATTTAGTCCAGATATCCAATTCAAATCAATTATTTTTCCCTCACTATTTAACTTTGCTATCCCGCCTTTGCCGTCCCGTTCCGCAGGCGAACCATCAATCAAGGAAACAAATAAACTGTTATCATCAGCATTATAAAGAACCGATTCCGGAACAGGCAATATTGTATCGGTAACCCAAACTTTTTGCAATGAATGTTGCGCTGCTATAGTAGAATGCAGGAGCACTGAAAATGATAAAAAGACCATAAAATTTTTCATGCTGTGAATTATTTTATAATAGGTTTCTTGTGTCCAATAGTAAGCTGACCATGTATAGCGCAATGATAAAATGGGCTATACAATATATATTCAGGGTCTTTTAAGTTGGTGATTTTATGAAACTCGTCAATAAGAGTTTGCGAAATATGAAAATCCGCTAACCTAAATTCTATAGCCTTTCCATAAATCTGTGTAAGGTGATAATGGAGATAATTCTTGGTTTTATTCTGCAAAGGGGATTGATAATATGTACTTACATACTTGTTTTCACAAGAAATAAAACCACATTCATTTAGCCATCTGAAAGCATTTTCAGGATGTACTTCAGGTTTCCAGGGGAATTCACTTGACTTTCTTTTTTCATTTGCAATGGATATGTAGTGTTCAATTGTAGTGTATCCGGGTAATAATTCTAACCTTAACCAATTACCATAGAAAATTCCAATTCTACCGCCAGGTTTTAGGATTTTATAAAGTGCTTTTAATGTGGGATAGATTTGTTCCCCAAAATCGTCCGGAAATAGCACATCTGAAAGCCATATAATGTCGAAATAATCATTCTCAAAAGGAAGGTCTTCAAAAAGATTAACATTCTTTAGCGAAACAATTTTCTCAAAATTATTAGTCTTTACAATCTGATGGGCTGCTTCCAGATGAATGTCGGATGCATCAATACCATAAATGATGCCTGTAGAGTTTAATTTTTCAGCGAAATAGCTAAACATTGCGCCAGGGCCACACCCGGCGTCAAGTATTTTAAAACCTCCTTGTATATCTAACAGGTCAACAGCCTGCTGCAAAGAAGGTCTTAAAAATTCTTTGTAAGCTAACTCAGATTGGGAATAATCATGCGTAGTGTAGTTCATTAGCCTAATTTAAGGTTGAAGCAGTTTATGCTCCCAGTTTCCGTTTGCTCTTATCCATAATTGTCTCTGATGAAATCTGCTAGCTTTAAATTCTAAGAGTTCAATTCGCTGCGGAATAATTTTGTATCCGCCCCAATCGTCAGGGCAAGGAATGTCATTGCCTGCATACATAATTTCAGTTTGAATATAAGATGCACTTAACGCATCATAATTAATACATTCGTTGCCTTGCCTGCTTATATGTGATACAATTTTCGATTCCCTGTTTCGGTCGCTAAAATAATTTTCCGCTTCTGCCCTCGAAATTTTAATTGCGTTACCCTGAACTCTGGCCTGCCGTTCTGTAAATGGCCACCAAAATGCTAATGCAACTTTATCATTGGCAGAAATTTCAGTAGCTTTTCTCGACGAATAAGAACCAGTAACAATAAATGATTCGTCTTTAACTTCTTTCAATGAAAGAAACCTGCTGTTGGGAAAACCATCAATCCCAATTGTGGACAGACAACAGGCGGCAGGTAACCTTGTTTTTGTGATTTGCACTTCTTTAAAATACCAAGCCGAAAATTGTTTAATCGGGTTCATTTTGCTACAATTTAAAAAACTTCAGGTTCCCTGTTTATAATAAATGCCCTTTCATGTTTTTCAAACCCAACTTTGGGGTAATATTCCAGCGCATCAGGAACGGATAAAAGTAAAACCATTGAATTGACCCCGACTTTCTCTTTTGTTAAGCGTATCAGTTCTTTACCAATTCCAGCTTTTTTATATCCGCTTCTTACTGCCAGGTCAGCAAGATAGCAAGACCAACAAAAATCTGTAAGCGACCGGGATACGCCGACAAGTAAATCACCATCCCAGGCTGTGATGATGAGATTTGAGTTGTCATACATCTTCTTAATTCTCTCTCTATCTTTGGTTGGGCGGGGCAAGCCGGAATCATCATATAACTCTATAATTGCTTCGGCTGTTGGAGTAATATCAAATTTGTATTCTATAATCATGGTTATGGTTTTATAAAATATTCAATCCCAAATTAAAGGTCTCTCAATGCCGATGGTTCTGTAATAATCTAATAACTGCCCGGTATGAACTGCTTCATGGTATGCAATTCGCAACAGGTAGTCGCCTAACTTTCTTCGTTGATTCTTTTCTGCCCGGATGATTTCGATAGTATTCAAATCTTCATTTGAAAAAGAAGCAACTGTTTCCATGAAATCAATCCTGTAAGTATTTGCAAAGTTAATTTCACTTTGTACATCAGTATATTCCTTTCCTTCCCACGGTGAGGGATAATTACCTAGGTTACCCCGCCGGTTTACAATAACATGAAAATAGTGTTCACTCTCCAACACATGTCGTATCATTTCAAGGCAAGTCATTGCATCCTTGTCTGGCTTCCAATTATAGTGTTCAGGCGGCAAGCCTTGCCATAGTTTTAAGCTTCGCCTGCGGATTTCTTCAAAGTTTAAAAGTATCATTTCGATTTGCTTCATAATTTCCAGATTAAAATCATTTACATTTTTTGAGTCTTAAAATTTCGTTTTAGTAATGAGTAATAGACAGAATCAATAAATTTTCCGTCATAAAATTCATTTTCTTTAAAATGAGCTTCTTTTATAAAGTTATTCTTGATTAGTGGCTTTTCTGAAGCAATATTGTTAGGGTCAATAATTGCCTCAACAGAATGCAGGTTCAGTTGGTTAAACGCATATTCTAATACTAAATGAATAGCTTCTGTTGCTATACCTTTTTTGTGAAATGCAGGTAAAAGAATATACCCAATCTCTGCCCGGTAATGCTCCGGTTTAATGCGATACAAACCAATAGTTCCAATAAGTGTTGAATTCCCATTTAATGTAATTCCCCATTGAGCTGCTTCATTCGAAATAATTTTATCATTAACCGCCTTAATATATTTATAGGCTCCTTCTTCATTTTCGATAATGGGCAGTGGAACATATTGCAGCAAGTCCTTATTGCCCCGGAGTGCAAGCACCTGCTTTACGTCATCATTAACAACCCTGCGTAAATGCAACCTGTCTGATTTTAAATACTGTAATGGCTCAATTTTAAGTTCCAGCATATCAACAAATATTTCTAAACTATTAGTAAAAACTGTTTAAATAAAATCAACTATCATTTTCTCATTCGTAAATTACTATCAACCGAAATTTTCCCCGGCCCATTCAATAAAAGAAATAAAGCTCCCACCAACATTACCAATGCAGGAAATGCCCCATCATAGGGTTTCCCCAAATGTACAATCGCCAATGCACAGACAAATACAACAACCATAATAACTGCGGCGGTACGGGTAAAAAGGCCAAGAATAAACAGGCAACCACAGATGGCTTCTGACCAGGCGGTAAGCGGAGCAGTAAATGATGCAACAGGTATACCCTGTGACTTAAAAAATCCAACTACACCTGCCATAGCCTTACTGCTAAAGAGAACACCATGCACCGCATATAAAAGATGAAATCCTACAAGTAACCTTATAAAAAGTGGAGCCAGCGAATTTTGGTTCCCGAAAACAGTACTGAGTTTTGTTTCAATTTTTTTCATTTGTTGATTGTTTTTAGTCAATAGTAATATATGTGGTTTAGAGAACTTATAATTGATGCCAAATAATCATATACCAGTAATTATTGGGGTTTAAGTAATTTCAAAATCCATTCTCTTAATTCACTATTCAATTGCCCTGAAAAAGCAAGGTTTTTAGTCGAACCGGTATAACACTTTTCGGCTATTCTAAACGAGTGGTCTGCACCAGAAATAATACGTACTGATATATTTGCCGGAACTTTACCGCTAAAAATATTTTTAATTTTCTCTATTGAGCGGTCAGCATAAACCAGTTCATCATTCTGCCCAAAGAAAAAAACGAATGGTGTTTTAATCGTTTCTATTATATCCCAGGGTTCATACCCCTGAATTCTCCTTGAGTGCAACCTGTCTTTATTAAATGAAGTATCACTTACCGGGTTAACATGCTCCTCATAAGTTTTCAATACAGCTTTTTGTACCGCTGTACTACTATCAAAACCCTTACATAAAAATTCACTCGTCGCAGATTGAACATCCTGCTCAAACACATTAGTTGCGGGGCCCGCCAGACTAATGGCCCCTTTAATTTCCTCGCCATATTTACTGGCAACAATCTGTGTATGCCAACCGCCCTGACTATGCCCAATTACAAAAACATTTGACGTATCAAAAGGAAAGTGCTTTTTTGCGTACCGTACGGCTTCTATTGCATTCCGGGCTTGCATAAAAAAATCTTCCTTATACCATGCACCGGTTGATAACCCAATACCTGGTTTATCAAAATTGAGTATTGCAAAGTCATTTATAAATGTCTGCTCAATTGTATTTGCAAGCCATCTTTTGTAATTAGTACGATAGCTTGATTCTCCTGAGCCCGGCAGAAATACAATCAGCGGTGGTCGCTTTTCCCCTTTAGGTAATGTGACTTTGCCGTGCAGAATATTATCACCAGAAATAAATTTGAAATGTATAGAATCTATATCCTGCGCATAAGTGCTCATACAAGCTGATAGCACTAAACAGATGAGTATGATTATCTTTCTTTTCATTATTAATTTTTCCTTTCTTGTTTAATTTAGCATGAAAATGGATTATAAACAGATACCCTCTTATCACTGTCATAGACCCAAAATATTTTTACAAATAATATTTTATTTCAACGAAGCCAAATCAATCACAAATCTATAATGTACATCACCATTAACTATTCTGTTGTACGCCTTATTAATGTCTTGAATGGCAATTAATTCCACATCGGCTACTATGTTTTTTTCGGCACAGTAATCGAGCATTTCCTGGGTTTCTTTTATGCCGCCTATTTTGGAGCCAATAATACTTCTTCTATTGTTTACCAAAGCAAAAGGACTGGTTTTAGGTGGCGCAGCTGGTAACCCTACAACTAATAATTTCCCATTAAGGTCTAATAAATTTAAGTACATATCATAATCATGATTCGCTGAAACTGTATTTAAAATAACATCGAAATAATTGCGACTTTTTTTCATTTGTTCAGCATCGGTAGTCAATAAAAAATGATGAGCCCCAAGTTTTTTTGCATCGGCTTCTTTCTCTGGGGATGTACTAAGTACAGTAACTTCGGCGCCAAACGAAGATGCAAATTTTACACCCATATGGCCTAAACCACCAAGACCAACAACACCAACTTTCATACCTGCACTTACACCTGCATAGCGCAACGGCGAGTAGGTAGTAATGCCCGCACAAAGCAATGGTGCCACAGCTTTCAAATCTAATTGAGCAGATACTTTTAATACATAATTTGCGTCAACAACAATTTGTGTAGAGTAACCGCCTTGTGTTATAGTTACACCATCTCTTTCCAGTTCGCTGTACGTACCCGTCATTCCTTCTTCACAATAATTCTCAAAATCATTTTTACAATTCTTACATGTTTTGCAACTGTCTACAAAAACACCAACTCCTGCTGTGTCACCTATTTTAAATTTGGTAACATCTGCTCCAACTGCTTTTACTTTTCCTACGATTTCATGTCCGGGAACTAATGGGTATCTTGCACCAGGCCAATCGCCTTTTACCAAGTGTATATCGCTATGACATATACCGCAATACAATATGTCAATTAGTACATCATTAGCTTTTAAATCTCTACGATTAAATTCAAAAGGAGCTAAGTCATCATTTGCATTATACGCAGCATAAGCTTTGGTATTGTTCATTTTTTATTTTTTAAATAGTTTCATATTAACAAAGGAGTCTCAAAACAAACTTGTTCTTAAAAATTCAGGTTATAGTCTTTATTTCTGAGGATTATTACTGCTAAATGAATCACGGTGCATTTTCCAACCCTCTTTGGTTCTTTTCCATAACACCAGGTATTTAAACTTATCATAGACCTTACCATTAACATCATAGACTTCACCTATTCCTTCTTCAGTAACATAATCGTCTCCATTCCCATAAACATTTGTAGTAATGAATTTACCGCCCCTTCTCCCTATATCGTAAGCAGCTCTAAAGAATTTTTCAAGTGCATCTCTCCCGCATGCAATTGGCTTATTTCCAGGCATAAGACAAGCATCTGCTGTATAACAGTTTATTAAGATTGAAGAATCGTTTTTCTCAAATGAAGTAAAAAAAACTGCATTACTTGCTGCAATTGCTTTTTTAGCCTCTTCTAACAATTGCTCATTTTGATTTTTTTTAGATTGAGCATTGATAATGAATGGTGATAATGTTAAAAATACAATTACCACTAGTTTTGTGATTTGTGCCATTTTGTTTTATGATTTTATAGTTAATCTTTATTCTCTTTTAATAAGTCATCGTTCACCACACCTTTTTTCTTAGATACTTCTCCTTTTAGTTTTCCAAAATTCCATAGAAAGAAAATTCCCACATTCCGCCACGGTGTAGTGCTTGTAGTGGTTATTCTAAATGAAGGGTCTTTTATTCTTGTTGTAAAATCAAACTCTTTATTAAAAAATGAAAATAGCTGAAGCCTGGCAGTCAATTTTTCTTTAAAAAATTTGCTATTGATTGCAGAGCCATAAAAATAAACAAATGGAAAAGTGGTTTGGATGCCTATGGGAGACCGGGCAAAACCTGTAAATGCTGAAAGAGTTAGTTTCTTAGTAATATTGAACCGGCTGGACATGGTTGCATTACCAGTAATTCCGCTGTTTTGAATGGCCAGGTTGAGTTTGTTGGAAATATCGGTATAATTCACACTTCCATTGAAAGACAAATCCCACTTTGTAGTAATTTTTGTACTAAAATTTCCATTTAAAGTAAGCAGGAATTGCCGGCCAATATTAGCACTGGTAGTTTTGGTAACTCCGGTGTTTCTATCAAAAACTGAAAGCGAAGTGATAGCATTATTGCTAAAGCTTCCTGTTAAAGTAAGGCCGACAAAAGTATTGCCTTTACTAAACCTGTTTTGAGCAGAAAGGGTATGGAATATCTGTGGGCCGAGGTCTGGGTTACCAAATGAAACATTGAGTGTATCGTTGTTATTTACAAAAGGGTTAAGATTTGTAATAAATGGCCGTTGTAATCTTTTATTATAAGCTACTATCAGGCTATACAAGTCTGTTATTTTAAACGATGCCTGTATATTAGGAAAAAAATTGGTATAGCTCTGCCTGATGGAAGTCGCCGAAGAAGTAAAATTTCCCTGCACTTCGGTATGTTCTACTCTGCCACCCAAGCGAATGCCAGTTTTGTTTATCTTGAAATTATAAATACCATAAGCTCCATAAACATTTTGTGTATAATCAAAATAATTAGTGTTACCGAGGTCAGTTATATATTCGTCAGCAGAATTAAATTTAACCCTGCTGCCAAAATCTGAAAAAGCTTTACGGAAAATAAACTTTACACCTGTTTCAAATTTTTCGTTATTCCGAAAAGGATGTATGTAGTCACTTTGCAAAGTATATTCTTTATTATCAGCATAGCTTTTGTTCATTATAAACCTTCCTTTGCCTGTGGCCTTGTCTATCTGAGAACTTACAGGGTCTGTTTCGTTGTTTCCAGACTCCATGTTTAGCCTTACTGAAAACTCTTTATCAGATTCCTTTTTGAATTTGTTTATAAAATCGGTACCTATATTGAAACTCTTTCCTATAAATCCTGTGTTTACTTCAAAATCACTCTGTGCCGCCGAACCACCTGTGAATTGTGCAACTATAAGCTGAGTAGCCTCAGTTTTTATATCCCTGTTATCGAAAGAACCAAAAACAGAAATTGCAGAGAGACTATCTATTTCATAATTAAGCTCAGAAGTACCAGAATATAAATTCCCTTTTGTTAATGAGTTGCCCAGAGAAACCCTGTTAATAAGGGAAGCTGTTTCTACCGGTATAATTTCTTGTAAAGTTTTAGCCCGGTTTTCAAAACCGCCTTGAGTAAGATTTAGCACAAACCCAACTTTGCCAAACTTTGCATTTATATTTTCTACTGATTGCCATGAATTATTTGGTGTTCTTGTAAAGAATGAAGCAAACCCATTTACACCCTTAACTTTTTTTGTAGTAATGATATTGATAATGCCACCCGTACCTTCTGCATCATATTTTGATGAAGGCGAAGTGATGACTTCAATTTTTGAAATTACCACACCGGGAAATGACTTCAGTGCATCCTTTACATTCCTGGAGAAAAGAGCTGTTTCCTTGCCATTCAAGAGTACTTTGAAATTTGACTGGCCATTTACCAGTACATTACCATCTCCATCTACAGTAACAAACGGAACCCTTCGGAGTATGTCAGTTGCTGTTTCAGCTTTTGCATCAGGGTCGTTTGCCGCATTGTAAATAATCTTATCGTCCTTTTGTTCAATCAATGGTTTTTTGGCAACTACTGTTATCTCTTGTAATGTATTTTTTGATGGGGCCAATAATATTATTTGAGCAGTTTTGTAATAATCATTAGTAGTTGTTATGCTTCTTCCGAGATAGCCAATATGGCTTACATCGATTACATAACTGGTCGTGTCTGTACCTATGAAAGAAAAAGTACCAGCGGAATCTGTGTAAATTACTTTCAGTGGATTAGTTATTTGAGTTGACTGATAAATTCTCACTGTAGCAAGATTGAGTACTTTAGAAGATATGCTGTCTTTAACAACTCCATGTATAGTTACTTTGGTTTGAGCCTTTAGATTAGTGTAAGACAGGATAAACAATAATAAAAACAGGGCCTTTAAAGAAAATTTCATACTATTTTAGTTTGCAAAAAAAGGACGGCTTGTCAATAATATTGTTACAAAAATCAACAGACACCATATTTCGTAATATGAACGACTGAAACAATAGAGATTTATCACTATCAATCAATTTCAATCTTTATTCTTCTATAAGGTTAATTTCCAGTGAATACTTCTTGGCTATTTCTATTACACCTTCAGTATCAATAGTTCCATTATAGCTTTCTGCTCTTAAAATTCTGTCACAATCAGCAAGGTCAAAATTGAAACGACAGGTTGGAAACTGTTGCCGCAGTTTATTTACTATATGACTAGCTTTATTCGCATCTTCAACATTAGTTTTAAAAATTTCTACCACATCATTTAATTATTCTATTGGCAATTGTAATACCGTAAGGATAACAATACGTTAAGCTGCTATAATCCCTTCCGATTTTGTCTGCATTCCATTGTATCTACCACGACTTTAAAATCATAAAAGTGTATTCTGCCCAATCATTTTCCACATTATTATAAGTTATCGGGCTGATTAATTTTATATATTCTCCCAAAAAACGTCTAAGCAAAAATATTTCGCTATAGGTTTATTATCATACCATTCAACATAGAGCGGTGTGTTACTTATGAATAACTTTAGTATTTCAAAAATTGCTGTTTATAATATTTTTTCTGCTGTTTAGAAGTTTTTACTCTGGTATTGCCGATGCGGCAGATTTACTATTGCTGTTTAAGCGAAATTTATAGTTTTATGAATGCTTCAATACTCTCTCAAATAATTATACGAACCGAACTGAGACCGGGTGATTTAGGTTACATTGTTTATCGTCACGCAAAAATATTTTGGAATGAAAATTCTTATGGTCTGGACAATGAGAAATATGTAATGTCAGCCATGTTGGAATTCTATGAGGGCTACCTGCTCAAGCAAAACAGAATATGGCTGTGTGAAAATAATGGGCAGATAATTGGTTCAATTGCATTGGTTCATCGTTCACCAGAAACAGCTCAGTTACGATTCTTCCTTATTGAACCATCATACCGGGGCATGGGGATTGGCAAAAGGTTGTTGTCCCTTTTTCTAACTGACCTATCGGATTCTGGATACAAAAATTGTTATTTATGGACTACAGATGAATTAGAAATAGCAGCTTCGCTATATGAAGGTTTTGGCTTCAAAATAGTTGAAGAAAAGAGGAGCAAAACACTTGGCAAATCAGTTATAGAACAGCGATATGAATTATTACTTCACCAAATAAATAATTATCAAATAATCAAAAAATGAAAAAGAACATACTATCTTTTATTCTCCTGCTTTTTTTAGCAGCCTGTAATTCAAATAAAAAAAATAGTATTAAAGAAGTACCAGACGAAGTAAAAAAAGCCATCGCAGAAAGTAATACTGTTTACTGGCAGGCATTTGCAAAAGGCGACTCCTCTTTGTTTATTGAACGGTATGCTGCTGATGCTTGTATTATGCCACCAAATACGTCTGCTATGTGCGGTATAACTGCAGCTCCTGCTTTTTATAATGTCGCCTATCATCAAATGGGCATAAGAAACGGTAAATTCATCACCACTGAAATCTTTCCTGGAAATGAAGAATATGTAACTGAAAATGGATTGTTTGAATTGAGAGATTCAACCAATAAATTAATAAATAACGGGAAATACCTTGTACTATGGAAGAAAACAAATAAAGGCTGGCAGATGTTCAGAGATTGCTTTAGCAGCAATAACCCACTACCAAATACAAAATGAAATTTGACAAGTAGCTATATATAATACAAAATTTAATACTAAGCCCCCTTGTTGAATACCCTTTAGAGAATTGAAGTCTCTTCAATTGTTAGTATCCAAAATAAATAAACTTAAAATGAGAAAATATTTCTTTGCTCTGTTACTAAATACAATTTTATTCAGTTCTCAAGGCCAGAATAATCAACAGAATATATTTACAACTGATGTCACCAATTTTTGGGTGGCATTTGATAATATCCAAACTACAACTGACAGTGTCAAAAAAATAGAGTTTATTAAGTCCTTGTATATTGACAAAGGCACCGAAGGCTTGAAAGCATTTATGAAGCTAAGGAATATTACCTCGGAGTTGTTAGTAAGTGTCATTCAGAAATATCCAAAGTTTTGGGCATCCGTTCGCCCGGCTACATTGGCTTTAAAGGAAAAAGAGACGACTCTTGAGGCGAACATTGCTAAATTCAAAAAGCTTTACCCCGATTTTAAAGAAGCCAAAATATATTTTACTATCAGTGCTTTACGCTCAGGCGGCACCACCATGAAAGATATGGTCTTAATCGGAAGTGAAATGGCAGTAGGAAATATTACAACGGATGTGTCGGAATTCACTAATAAGCGATACGAAAATTTCTTTAAAACTCAGAAGGAAGACAATATAGTTCAGTTTGTAATTCATGAATATGTGCATACCCAGCAGAAGGGAGAAGGTAAAACTGTTTTAGGGCAATCTATTTGCGAAGGTGCTTGTGATTTTATAACTGAACTTACGTTGGGAGTTCCGCTTAAACTTCCTTATCTGGAGTATGGGCGGTTACATGAAACAGAACTGAAAGAACAGTTTAAAAAGGAAATGTTTGACACAACATTTACCAATTGGATGTATAACGGAAGCACAACCAAAACTGTTGGTGATTTAGGATATTTTATGGGTTACACAATTTGCAAGGCTTACTATAAAAATGCTAAGAACAAGAAAAAAGCAATTAAAAAAATTATAGAACTTGAATATTATAATTTGGAAGCGGTTAAGATATTTTTACGAAAATCGAAATACTATAATATCTAAAAACCAAAACATCCTTTTACATTCGTTTTCGATATACCCCCATTGCAAAAAAATATGCTACAAGCATAATGCCGATACACCAGGCGAGAGCAATCCAAATTTCATTGCCTACCGGCTGATTTGAAAGTAGTGAACGTACTGTTTCCACTATAGAAGTTACGGGTTGATTTTCGGCAAATGCCCGAACCGGCCCAGGCATGGTTTCGGTTGGTACAAATGCAGAGCTGATTAATGGTAATAAATGAATAGGATAAGCAATAACAGCCGCACCATCTACTGATTTTGCAGATAAGCCGGGAATCACTGCAATCCATGTCAACGCCAGCGTAAAAAATATCAATATGCCAAAAACGGCAAGCCATGATACTATACTTGCATCTGAACGAAAGCCCATAATGAGTGCTACGAGAATGATTACTACTAATGAAATCATATTAGACACTAATGATGTCAACACATGCCCCCAGAGTGCTGCAGAACGGGCAATTGGCATAGAATGAAACCTCTCGAAAATGCCCCGTTGTTTATCCATAAACAGGCGGTAAGACACATAGCCTATCCCGTTTGCAATAGCAATTATTAGTACTCCCGGTAGTAAATAATTTACATAGTTATCCGAGCCTGATTGAATAGCGCCGCCTAAGACGTAAACAAAAATCAGCATGAGTGCAAGAGGCATGATTGTAACAGTGATGATAGTATCAAGGCTACGGAAAGTATGGCGCATTGAACGTCCAACCATAACGCTTAAATCGTTAAGAAAATAGTTATTTGTCGTTTTCATTTAGTCTTCCCCCTTTTTATTTATGATTGCAAGAAATATTTCTTCCAATGTGGGTTGTTTTTCGATGTATTCAACTTTTGATTTAGGAAAGAGTTTTTTTAGTCCCAAAAATGTACCGCTCACAACAATTCTGCCTTCATGAAGAATAGCAATTCTATCAGCCAGGTGTTCTGCCTCATCTAAATACTGCGTAGTCAGGAATACAGTTGTACCGTTACTGGAAAGTTCCTTTATTACTTTCCAAAACTCAATGCGAACTTCCGGGTCAAGCCCGGTAGTTGGCTCATCAAGAAAAACGATTTGCGGGTCGCCTACCAGGCTCATGGCAATGTCGAGTCTTCTTCGCATCCCTCCAGAATAGGCAGAAACTCTACGGTCAGCCGCATCAGAAATACCGAAACGAATAAGCAAATTTTCTGCAATTTCAACCGGTTTAGAAAGATGCCTTAGTTTGGCAATCATAATAAGATTTTCTTTTCCGGTTAATATTTCATCAACCGCAGCAAATTGTCCTGTCAGGCTAATTGATTGTCTCACACTATCGGAATTTAATACTATATCAAATCCGTTTACAAGAGCATTTCCACTGTCTTGTTTTAGCAGTGTGGAAAGGATTTTTACAATTGTGGTTTTACCTGCCCCATTGGAACCAAGCAGGGCGAAAATACTTCCAGTTTTTACTTCAAAATCTACTCCCTTCAATACAGCAACGCTTTTATAAGATTTCTTCAACCCCTCCACCGAAATGGCGATATCATTTTGTAACATATTTTATCCTTTTTATGTTGTTAATAATGTTATACCACTCATATCCGCTTTGCCATTTTTTAGAAATTCATAGGTCATCCGGTCTGCCTGGCAGTCTATAAACTTTAAACCCTTCAGAGTTTTGCATTTAAAGAATGTGTTAGTAAGCATAGATGTCTGAAACGTTACTTTAGAAAATGCACAGTTGTCAAAATAGCAGTCTTCTAATTTACCTTCAAATACAATATCGGCGATTGCTGTATCAATAAATGATGTGCTGCTCCAAACTACCTTAGTAATAATATTTTTTACAAAGGCCCCGGATTTAAGTTTTACCCCTGCAAAATCGGCTTCTGAAAAATCGCAGCCGGCGATATAGCTTCCTGAAAATTCTGCTTCTTTGAATAGACAGTTTTTAAATTGATTGCTTGTTAAATTAGAATACTGAATGTGACTGTTACTAATGTTAGCTCCAGAGAAGTCGCAGTTATCAATATTATTGTTCTTTAAAATAAGCCCTGTCATTTCTGACCCGATGAATTTGCAGTTTTTCATGTTGGAAGAACTGAACTTTTCATGCAGATTCTTTAATCCTGAAAAATCTGCATCTGTCCAATTCCCCCGGGACATATCCCAATTAAGTTTATTCTTCTTTTCGGAAGCCAGTTGAGCTGGCTGTTTCTCCGAAACTTCATTAGGTATTGTATCTGCCATCATTGGTTTTATACCTTCTAAAAAATAGTTAAGGTCAACTCCAAAAATTTCTGCCAACCGGGTAAACATTAGTATGTCCGGCATTGATTCGCCCCGTTCCCATTTGCCCACTGCCTGTGGACTGATGAATAACTGGTCAGCAAGCTGAGCTTGAGAAATATTTATTTTCTTTCTGGCTTCGGTAATCTTATTGCCAATTAACTTGTTCTGTAACATTCTTATTTATTTTATTTTTAATTCCCCACAAAGATATTTTGCTAAAAGCCCCTAATCCTAAATTTTACCATTACTATTGGTTGTAAACACACTACTTACAGTTGTATTTTAGCGACCTACAGTAGTATTAATAGTTTTTACGTTTAACCCTATGAAAATGAGGAAAATTATTCTCCTGACACTTATAATTAGAAAAACAAAAAAAGAAATGTTAAAGAAAATAATAATGTAATCCCAAGTGCCGTATCCATCTGCCGATTACGATATTACTCCCAATAATAGTGATTTGTCCATTGCTATAAGGCAGGCCTTTATCTTACTAACATTCCCTTTTTATAACTGCCTGATGTATGAAACCTTCAATATCCCGGTATTATCATTTACACGAGTTGGTGTGAGTTGAGAATCGATTGTTTTGAGATTATTAAAAACAAGATAAATAAATGACAAGGGCCGGTATTCCCATGAAAAACGCATATTCAAACCGCCAAGGTTGGTTACTGTATTGTATTGATAAAATCCTGTAAGATGAATTTTAGGGTTTAGCGAAGCCCGTATTTCCGGAGCTATTAAATATGTCCTGATTTTCTTATTGGCCGTATTAAAGCCCGAAAAACTATTATAAACAACCCTTACACCAGTAGCTATTTTAGGTACAGGAACCATTCGTAATGTTGCTTCATAACTACTTAGCGTTCCATTGTAAAATTGCCCCCAGGAAAGACTTGCATTAATACTATACTTCGCTCCCTGGTTTGTATAAAAATCAACAAAGGGTCTGAAGTATGAATATTTGCCCGGTGCAATATTAATTGCTGGCACCGGTTTAAATATATTCTGAAGAGATTGAAAATAGGAATCCATACCGGAAGCAAACCCTGCTCCATTTCTAAATGTAACCCAAAATGGTGCAACAGATATATTTGCTTCCTGAAATTTCAAGTCGCTGGCCGTATGATAAATATCAAACTTAAGAGAAGGCTTAAAGTAATTTACCCTGTCATTAAACCAATGCTTTCTAAAATTGAGCGTTACCTCCGGCCGGGTATTTACAAAGTTATTTCTAGCTAAAAACCCAGTGCCTGCATTGTAGTTTCGTGTAACAATTGTCTGATACCAATTAAATAGAATATTATTTTTTGCAAATCCCAACTCATTAAAAAAAACAAACCCTGCTTTGTGCTTACCATTTGGCAAAGATGCTGATACCATAGGGCGCAGGTAAAATGGCACACTTGGCCGCACCAACCCATCTATCGAAATAACTGTATTTGTTGTGTTTGTTTTTTCATCATGCCGAAAAGTTATCAAAGAACCTATTCTGCCGTTTATTCCTACATTTTTCTGACCCCGCACAACACCAAACCAGGAATTAGTGCTTGTATCGTTATCTTTCTGATTAATAATAAGAGCCCCTAATGCCTGCTTGCCGGTTTGATGTATAAAACGTAAACCGCCATTAATTTTCTGAGGATTCCCCTTTTCATCCAATCCAATTCTGCGACTGAAAAAAGGTTGTATAATTCCATCTTGTCCAACTGCAAACAAACTTGCGTTATCCAAAAAGAATTGTCTCCTTTCGGGGAAAAAAACAGACGACCTGTTTAAATTTATAACCTGCCGGTCAACATCAGCCTGGGCAAAATCAGTATTTACTGTTGCTTCCAATGAAGTATAAGTATTCATAAACCATTTAACCTCGCCTCCAATCTGCGTTTTTACATTTCTTTCTTTCCCAGCAAATTTTGCACTATTCAAGAGGGCATAAGGTTGAAGCCTGATGTTAGCTTTACTTTTGGGCGGATGCAAATTTGTTACTAAACCGGCATAAGCCATTCGACCGGCATTGTAGGCCATCGGCCATATTGACCAGCCGGTAAACTCATACTTTGAACGGATTGTACGGGCAAAATTAATACCCCATGTTGTTGAATCAGATGGGTATCTAAGTGATGTCCACGGTATTTCCATTTCTGCACACCATGATGAATCTGTAATGAATGATTTTGCCCGCCAAACAGCGTCCCAGTTGTAATCGTTAATTCTGTCATCAGTAATCAATAAATCAGCTTGAGAACTATAAGGAGTAACGCTAAATGCAGGAATTGGATTCTGCACATTCTGAAAGGGGTCAAATAAAACTGCAAACAACTCATTACTGCCATAACCAAAATCCCGTTTTAAATTTTGCACTAATATCTTATTTCCCGGATTCTGACAAACAATGCCTATATAAATATTATTTTCATCATATAAAATTCTCACAACTGTTTCATAGCTTGCTTTTGCTTTTTCGCTTGGATAGGTTTGCAAAAAATTGGTTGCTACTGAGCATCGCATCCAGTCAGACTCTGTCAGCTTGCCATCAAGTGTAATTTTTTCTTGTACTTTTATTGCCTCAATTCTTGGTTTTTTTTCATACGATGGTGGTGGAAATATTTTTTGCGCAGACGAAGAAATAAATAACATCATAAGGTAAGTAAAAATTGCTCCACGCAAAGTGACTATGTTGAATCTCATATTTTGAGTTTCCGGCTTTAGTTAAAAAAAAATGTTCGCTATTTGCAATACTCATACACACCTGATATCCTGCTCTCACCAGTTAAATAGGTGCAAACAAATGTGAATTGCACAAGAATAAGAACCACTCATCAAGATGGAAATAAAGTATTGCATAAAGCAACTAACGCAGTATGAAATGCAGATAAATATGAAAGTTGTGTTTCAATAATGCCCTGAAGCTCCCAGAAATAATGTTAGTCAATAACCTTAACTACTTCAAAAGGTGATTTACTTGTTACTTATAATAGCTGTTCTCTGCAGGGAATTCCTAAAAATTGCAAGAAATCCGATTAAAATACAAGCATGAAAAATTATATTTGATTTATAATTTAGGAGCGTTCAAATAAGCAGCATAAATCAGCAGTAGGGGCTCACTCAGAAGTAATAATATTGAACGCACAGTTAAACTAAACTGAATTCAATTCTATTTATGAAGAACAAAAACAAAATTATTTTTAAAGTAACAATATTTTCTATTTCAATCTTGCTTATGAGTTATGCTTCTTCTAAAGAAAAAATGAATGCGACAAATGAAATGATTGAAATCAGGACCTATAACCTAAAACCGGGAACAAGGAATGAATTTCACCAGCTTGTTGTAACGAAGTCCTTGCCCTTACTAAAAAAATGGAAAATTAAAGTCGTTGCTTACGGGCCATCCCTGCATGACGAAGACTCGTATTACTTAATTCGTTCTTTCAAGAGTTTGGAAGACAGGCAAAAAATCGAAGACACTTTTTATAGCAGCGATGATTGGCTGAAAGGACCTAGAGAAGAAATAATGGCGTTGATAGAAAATTATACAACCATCGTTGTAGCTGGCGAATCTTTTAGAAAATGGAAATCCATTCTTTAAACGTATTTATTGTGATTTTATATTATGAATAATTTTGCACTCATAAGACAATTTTACAAACCTGTTCAACCAACTACTAAGTTTTGGCTGGATGACGTAACCTATACTGAGTTCTGTCCAGCCAAGGAACTTCAAGATTATATTTTCTGTTATTGGCAGCTTAAAACCTCTTACAAATTATCAGAACCCTTTACATATAGAGTTGTACCAGACGGATGTATTGATATATTCTTTGAACTCTCCAAACCGCATGAAACCTTCATAATGGGTTTATGTAAAAGTTATGAAGAATTTTCATTGCCAGAATCATTTAACTACATAGGTATTCGTTTTTTTCCTTCCATATTTCCTCATATATATGATATTGATGCTTCGTATTTGTATGGTCGGTTTCTTGACTTAAAACCAGTGGCGCCGGCAATATCTGATTTCATTGCGGGAAATATCTGTGCTGTTCTACCTATAAATGAAATCAAAACCAGATTAGACGATTACTTCAGTCCTATTCTTACTAAAAAGAAAACAGTTCCTGATAAGCGTTTCTTTGAAGCACTCATAAACATAATTACCAAATCAGGGTCAGTTGCCGTTGAAAGCGATTTAACAACCGGGTTATGTCCCCGTCATTTACGAAGATATTTTCAGTATTATATTGGTGATACAGCTAAAGTATTCAGTAAGGTTATTCGTTTCCAGCATATCCTCAACGCTAAACCTTCACAACAGAGTCTCAGGAAGAACAAATTATTTTTTAATGCCGGCTATTATGACCAGGCTCATTTCATAAAGGAATTTAAAAGCCTGTCTGGCCTAACCCCAAGCCAGATATTTACTCATTAATTTAGTCCGAATTTTACAATGTTTTGTTTTATTGAGCTTTTACTTTTGTATTAGCAAAAGAGACTGAAATGAAATATTCACTTATACGGCTTATCTTATTGCTACAAGCAACAGATTTATTCTCACAAACAGACACTTCATTAAAATCTATAAATAAAATGAAACTGAACGCAGGGATTGTAACAGCAAAGCTGGCTGAAACGAAACAATTTTACACAACAGTGCTTAATTTTGGAGTAACGTTTGAAAATGAATTTTATCTGTTGATGCATACTCCCAACAAAGAATCGGAGATTAGTTTTTTATTGCCAAATCATCCTAGTCAGCAACCTTTATTTCACAAGCCATTTAAAGGTGAGGGTATGTATTTAACGCTTGAAGTAGATGACGTAGATACAATCTATACAGAAATAAAAAAGAAAGGTATTAATATAAAAATTGAGATTCGTAATGAACCGTGGGGGGACCGGCACTTTGCCATTGAAGACCCAAATGGTATTGGAATAGATATTGTAAAATATACACCCCATCAGTAATTGGCCTGAACAAGCAACATAATTAATCACACAAGAGACTTGAGGGTAAATTAAGGCTATACAAGCACAAATAAGGCAAAGGCCACAAACAAATAGACTTAATTACACAATTAACAGCCAATGAAACGCAGGAGTAAAAAATCAAACTATTCAGAATATGAAAATAAGAACTACAGTTGTTTGCTTACCTGTTCGAAATATTGAGAAAACCTTAGAATTTTACAAAGTTGCACTCAATTTTTCCAATGCAGCAATAGAAGAAGGAATAATTGTAATCGAAATTCCGAACCTTTCTTTATTTCTAATGGAAAAAAATATTTTTGAGACCTATAGTAAAAAAGCCGGACGAGAAGCACAGTTTCCAAATGAAAAAGCCGGATTAGTTATCAGTTGTGCAATGGAGTCAAAAGAATCAATAGACACTGTGTTAGAAAGTGTACCAAAACATGGCGGCTCTGTGCCAGATAAAGCCACTCTTAGTGAACAGTCAGGCGGATACATCGGGTATTTTTCTGACCCTGATGGCTACTTATGGGAGATTGTATATCCGATGCAACAGTAATGGATAAAAGCGAATACCCAGAAAGTGGAATCAGAACAACTATAAAATTCAGATTCAACCTTAGGCATTTGAAAAAAATGAGCAGTTAACTACGGTTTCCCGTCTTATGATTCAACCTTCGATTATCAGAATAATTTAAAAATGAAAATATCTATTATACTTATTGGGATATTGATTTTAGCATGTGGTAATATTTTTGGCCAAAAAAATGAGCCTGACATAAAAGAAGTATATGTATGCAGTCCGTGTGGTGGCAGTTGTGATACGCTGGCTTTTTCGAAACCCGGAAAGTGCCCTCATTGTGCGATGCCTTTAGTAAAATCAACGAGTCAGAGAACTGGAAATGGCATAGAAAAACTTTCGATTTGTTTTTATCTACAAGACAATGTCGAGATATTAGACTTTGCAGGACCTCTAGAAGTTTTTAGTATGGCAGGGTTTAATGTCTTTATAGTTTCAAAAACTAAGGATAAAATAGTTTCACAAGGAAGTTTATCAATAATACCGGACTATAGCATTGAAAATGCACCGGAATCAGATGTTATGGTTTTTTTCGGCGGAGCGCATAGTAAACCAGCAAACGATACTTCGGTAATCAAATGGATACAATCTCGAAAGGGAAAAACCAAGTACTATATTTCTGTTTGTACAGGAGCATTTATTTTAGGGAAAGCGGGAATTTTAGACAACCTTACTGCAACGACATATCATACCCGCATATCTGAGTTGCAAAAAGCATTACCGAAAACAAATGTTATAGCCGATGTTCGCTTTGTTGACAACGGAAGTGTTATTACAACGGCGGGAATTTCAGCGGGAATAGACGGGGCATTACATTTTATTTCAAAAATAAAAGGGGCAGAGTTTGCAAAAACAATTGCCGAGAATATTGAATATGACAATTGGAAACCTAATAATGGGCTAATACTAAGTAAGAAGCCATAAAAGGAATTATGATTTAATTTTAGTTTAGCAGCGAACCTTCCCGTCTTTTTAATTTGCAAACTTGGTTGTTGTGGTTAATAGCAGGTTTGCACTTACGCTAACCATCACTGAGTTTACAAATTAATTTGTTTTGATAATGAAAGATAATGCTAATGAATTACAAATTGAAACCCTGGTTCATAGCTGGGCCAGTGCAGTTCGTAAAAGAGACATTGAGAAGATTATAGCCAATCACTCTGGAGATATAATAATGTTTGATGTGCCGGAACCATTTCAATCCATTGGTATAGAAGCATACAAAGATACCTGGAGAGCTTTTTTTGAATTTACTGAACCCGGCGTTTTTGATATTCAGGACTTAAAAATATTTGCTGATGATAAAATTGCGTTCTGTATAGCAACGATGAAATGTTCTGAAAAAAATAATTCCGGAAACTTTAAATCTTTAAAATTCAGATTAACTATAGGTCTGATTAAAACAGGTAACCACTGGACAATTGTTCATGAGCATCACTCGGTACCTGCAACATAAATAATCAGAATGCGATAAAGGTGAGTATCTGTATGTAAACTAAATAATTAGTCCGCCGATTCTATTCTATAAACAATAGTCTGGCTAATGATTGAGCTAGCGGCGCAAGGTCTGATGGTTCGGAATTTGCTAAAATCACAATGGCCGTTTTCTCACTAGGAAATCGGTAATATATTGTACGGAACCCATTTAAACTCCCGGCATGAAAAACCAATATTTTGTTTCTATAAGTGCACACATTCCAGCCATAACCATAGAATACCGGTGAACCTTCAACAAATGGCAAATTTGTTTTTTCAGTATCGCTGTACATAAGTTGCCAGTTAGCTTTCGATAAGAGTTGATTATTCTGTATCAACATTTCCCATTTCAACATATCTGTAATTGTTGATTGAAAGGCACCGCTGGGTCGTAAAGCAATATAATTTTCCTCATTTAAAATACTATCCCGGCCGTACAATATATACCCATCTGCCCGTTCGGGTATTATTGCACTCAATGATATGGCTTGTGTATTAGAAAGCCCTTGCTTCAAAAAAATATCTTCCCGCATAAATTGCTGGTAAGGTTTTCCGCTTATTTGCCTGATGATATCAGCCAGCATAATATAACCAAGATTGCAATACTGCCATTTTGTGCCAGGTGCAAAGCGAAGTGTGTCCTTATAAGAAGCAGTTATTAAGAAAGAGTCAGATTGTATTTTCATAGGTTGAAAAGCAGGAGACTCCCGTTGCAGTCCGGATGTATGATTTAATAAATGCCGGATGATAATCTTATTCCATATAGCAGGGGCACCAGAAAAAAATTTAGTTATTGAATCAGTCAGCTTTAATTTATCTTCTTGTACCAGTTTTATTATACATGCAGCAATCATTTGCTTGCTTATTGAAGCCAGTTTAAACACAGTTTTTTCAGTAACGGGGACAAGGTGTTCAAGGTTTGAATAACCGTAACCTTTCATTTTAATTATTCTTCCTTCTTTTATAATTCCAACTGCCACTCCAACGATTCGCTGTTGTTTCATGTATTTTCCGATAGTATAATCAATGCTATCTTGTTGACTATACGCAGCTAATGAAATGGTAAAAAATAAAAAGAAAGCAAGAAATTTCACTCGTTTAAAAATTTATTGAAATTGTTTTCGGGTATTCTGTCATTTAGAATAGTAAAAGCCGGGGTATTCTTCCTGCTCATCAAAACCAGAACTTATTGCTTCTTATAGATGATTTTCCCCTTCCGTATAGTGTATACTACATCAGTCAATGCTTTAATGTCTGATTCAGGATTTCCGGAAAAAATAACCAGGTCTGCATTCATACCTTTTGCAACTTTCCCGGTTTGATTTGATTGGCCAAATTTTTCAGCCGGTATTGTAGTCATGCTAGCTAAAATCTGTCTGAAACTCATTCCAGCCTGCTGCATGCAAATATATTCATCAACAGGGTTAAAGTCATTCATAAACCCAATATCGGTTCCAAATAATATTTTACCTCCCGCTGCATGAAAAGCCCTTGTTTGTTCAATCGCAACCGCTGTAAACTTATCAATCCTATCCTGCGATTGTTTATCATTTTGCAGGCTCCATTTCCAAAGTTTTAAAGTAGGTATTACATATACATTATTGGCAAGCATTTGTTTTATTATAACACTATCCCAGGTTTTTCCGCCATCTGGGGTAGTATGTGCTATAATATCAACACCAGATTTAATGGCAACTTGCAAACCACCATTAACTGATGGATGAGCAAATACCGGTTTTTTCTTTTCATGTGCAGCTTTGGTTACTGCATTTGCAAAATTCTCCGGCATCAGCACTTCATCTTTTCCTCTTTCAACAGGAGAAGCAGCGAACATTTTAATTCCATCCACACCAGAGTTGAGAAACTGGGTAACAATGCCGGTAGCCATACCTGTACTATTCAACTCCGGCAAAGTAATACCAACACTCTTCAAATAAAAAGGAGTGCCATTTGGGGGAGCAAGTGGTGCGCCGGTAGTGAAAATAAACGGACCTGATACCGACCCATTTTCAATTCGCTGTTTAATGGCCAAAGTATTTTCCGGAAACGAACCAATATCAAAAGCATAAGTTACCCCATACATCGTTAAGAACTGCTTGAGGTAGTCGGCTAATTCTTTATCGGCCATCTCTTTTGAATTAGAAACTTTTCGGTCTGTGAAATGTACATGGCTGTTCCAGAACCCTGCTGTAATTGTTAAGCCTTTGCAATTGATGACCTCAGCTCCTTTCGGAATTTTAATTTTCTTTCTTTTTCCAACAGCAGTTATCTTCTCATCCTCTATAATTACTGTACCATCCTTAATTACAGCATCAACTGGTGATTGATAAATAGTAGCATGGGTAAATGCAATAATTTTCTTATTAATTTCTTTCTTTTGCTGGGCTAATGCAGGGTGACTTAGAAAAAAGTTAATTATGAAGAGTATAATAGGATGACCAGCTTTACTTATTCGCATAGAATTATAAATATGATAGTGAGATGTAAAATTAGGAAAGCCTGGGTAAGCTAAATTGTACGTTTTAGACAGTAGCAGACTGAGCCAGTAGCTTTAAAAATCTGGTTGGATTTGCTTCAAGGTTTGATGGAGTGATTCCGCTGAATTTTTTGAACTCCCGTATAAAATGAGCCTGGTCGTAGTAGCCACATTCAATACCTACATGTGTAAGAGAAGGCATATTTTTCTGTGCCATCTGGAGTGATTTATAAAAACGATTTACACTTGAGAATGTTTTAGGAGAGTAACCCGAATACTGCAAAAAATTTCTTTCTAGTTTTTTATAATACATTCCGCTTACATCACAAATTTTACTTATGCTTTCAGGTTGCTCACTTTTAATAAATGAAATAAGCTGTAAAGTGTGCTTAAATGAAATGTCGGGGTTGCAAAATTGCTGAAACAATATATTTTCAATAAAACTAATTTTTGCATCTGCAGATAATTTGCTTTGCATTTGTGATAACCAATTATCGTACTCCCTGCCAATAATGTACTGTTGGACAGTAAATATATTTCTTACTTCATGAACGGGTATTTTAATAAACGGAGCCAAGCCACCAGCCTTGAACCGCACACCAAATACATTGATATTGCCGGTAAACGTAAGGAAATAGAACCGGTCTCTTGGTCCCAGCAATAAAGCTCCCGTAAATATTTGAGTGTCTTTTATGTTTTCAGGGTCATGCCAATGTAAAGGGTCACCAAAATTAAAAAGTAATTCAGCCCTTCCACCCGGAGCTATCAGTTCTTTCTCGCTAAAATCATTACAATGGGAGTTCAAGGTCCAGTAACATTCTATGAATGAAGTAAACTGCTGCGAGGGTTGATATTCTTTGTAATCAATCATTATCAGGTTTAAAAAGATTTAATTTCAGAAAATCAATAGCCTTATCAATCAACACTGTTGTTTCATCTGATTTTTGAAAAATGTCAAAAGCATGTACACCGTTTTTATAATTGACTATTTCAATCGGGTAATTCATTTTTATAGCTTTTGAAATATAACTATCTGTAGCAGCTAATAAATCGGGTTTATCCAAACCACTCCGAACAATTAATTGGGGCGGAATATATCCTGAAGAATCACCGGGCTGTTTTTCGGCACTGAGAAACCCATAAAATGAAATCATTGCTTTTATCGCACTGTCCTTTTGTTGAGCAAAAAAGTCAAAGTGCTGCCCGCCAAATGAAAACAGCCATAAGCTAATTGAGGTTGGGTTTACTTGATATTGCTTTGCATTTATCTTAATAAAATCAATTGCCGCCAATATATCTTTTCTTGATTGTTCAATGTCTTTATTATCAAACATCCGATGGTTGATGACCACTGCAATGACACCCTTTGAAGCAATCAGCTTTCCATAATCAGTGTACACTTTCCAGTCTTTAGGCTTAACAGCAATCTCTGGTGAAACAGGCCCGCCATGTATTAGTATCACAACAGGTGTTGGAGAATTTGCCTTACTGGGCTGGTATATATCCAGCGTTGTAAATTCATTCCTATCTTTTTGATAATTGATTTCCCTAACAACTTTCACATTTACTGTATCAGCTGGCAAATTGTATTGAAGCCCTGCTTCCCAAATGGGAGAACGTTTTTGTTGTGCCTGAATTGTTAAGTTAATGCTGGTTATGCAAAAAAGCAAACCTATACAGGTAACTCTATTAAAGCAATTAATACATAGATTTTTAAACCTGCTCATATGGTGAGTTTATTGTTTCCCAATACTGAAATAAAGTTTCATTCAACTTGTCTTTCACTTTCTTTTAAAGTACATATACCAATTCCATTCCCATGTTTTCCCGTCATCTGCTGAGAAAGCCTGTGACCAAACCGGCTCACCGGCTACCGTCGCATCCCATAGAAACTGTATCAGTATCGGTCTTTCGTTAAAGTTGTCTTTTGCAAAGAAATACCCAATGTTTTTCTCAAATGACCCCACCATCGGGGTATCAATAGTTCCATACCTACTATCGGCCCAATAAATTGACCATAGTCTTGTGGCCGGATTAAACAAACGAAAAGCTACACCTTCAAAAGGCTCTCCATTAAAATCTACCATTCTATGCTGCTCTAAATTACCAATGCCGGTAAGCAACAATTCTAACTTGTGGGTGCCATCTGACTCTATCCAGTCGTTACTTCCTGTTAACCGACTTTTCAGTTTTTTGTGCCGCACATTAAATTCCCCAATAAGAAAATTAAAATCATTTTTATTGGATGTTGCTGATGGAGTAACAAGCAAGTTACCACTTGAGTCAATTTGGGCATTATTCATCGTATAACATTCTATTTATTTAAAAACGGAAGTATTAATTGCTTCTTGTAAATTCTGAGCGATGCTACTTTTAATCTCCCTACAACTCCGCAGATTTTGGAACACACAAAGTCAAATTCTCATTACCTGCCTCTGTAACTAAGACATTATCCTCTATCCGCACACCACCAATATGTTTCCATTTTTCAAGTTCCAGCCAGTCAATTTCTTCTTTGAATTTTTTCTGAACATCGGGACTGTCAAGCAATGCCTGCATAAAATAAATTCCAGGCTCCACTGTTATTAAATGCCCTTGCTCCAGTTGTATATCCACCCTCAACCTACTTCCGAAATAGTGTTTAGGTTCAAGGTTTTCTTCCTGCCCGGTATCTCTTACCCTTAGCCCAACCAAATGACCCAAACCATGAGGGAAAAAAACGGAGATAACTTCCTTTTCTATCAACCGCTGCATATTACCTCTTAATATTCCAAGGTCATATAATCCTTCTGTAAGCATGATGGCAGCTTTAGCATGTACATCCCGCCAAAAAGTATCGGCTTTTGTCATTTCAATACATTCAAGTTCTGTTTTTAGTACTAACTGGTATAAATCCTTATGCTGAGAAGATATGTTTGCAGTTGAGGGAAATGTTCTTGTTACATCTACACAATAGTCAAAGACATCAGCACCTGCATCCACCAATACAAATTCTTGTTCCCTGATGATTTTTCGTGTTGGCAAAGCATGTAGAATTGCGGCATTGGTACCGCATCCTATAATAGTATCATACGGAATGGTGTGTGACCCATGCCTGAAGATTACGGATTCATAAGCTATTTGAATCTCTCTTTCTGACATACCGGGTTTCAATATTCTCTCAATTTCTTTATACCCGAATGCAGCAATCTCAGCAATATGCTTAATTAGTTTTATCTCTGCTTCATCTTTTTTTCTCCTGGTTTGGTCAAGCATCGTTCTTAGTTCAAATGCTTTACCTACTATAATATCCGATGTTTGCCCTAAGTTATATACAGAAGAAAACTTCTGTTTTTCTAAATAATCTTTAAGGTGATTAATATTGAGGCCGGGTTCAGATACTAATAAATCATCTTTCTCTGCTTCCCATATTGCCTGCTCTATTGTAAACTCCTTCTGAAATTCAACCCAACCGGTGTTTTTGTTATACAAAACAATTTCATCCTCTCTTCGCCTAGCAGTGAGCCAGTAATAAGCAGGGTGTGGAATAAAAGGATAATGCTGGTCTAAACCGCCTGGCTTAGGAACAGGCTCGCCTGAGTAAATTAATACCGCTTCATCATCTCTCAAAATTTCGTTCCATTTGCTCCCGAGTTTCTCTCTCCGCTTCTGAATATCTTTCACTGTAAAAAACATAGTAATTGCTGAATTTAATTTATAACACGGTTCCGGTTCTGCGAGCACTATACTTTAATGTCGCTAATCCTTAGACTTATACATTGCATTTATCGTTTCAATTATTTTGGCCGCTTTTGCTATGCATTTATCATAATGCCGTATAATTCCATCAGCCCTTGCCAGACCAGAACAAAGATTTTGGCCAATATCAGAGCTTAGCACCACCGCAATGTTTGAAGTAGAATCAGATAGTTTCTTCTTGTTGTTGTTCACATAATCAAGTAGTTTTTGTTTATACTGAGCATAGAGTGATGTATTAGCAAGTAGAGCCATAATATCTTCCTGGTAAAAATCTAATATATCATTCTGGAGTTCAGTGTTTGCAATGTCTCCAATTCTTCCGGAAGCCTTAAATCCCTCATACCGGCCATTATTAGGAACGAGTGCTGTTATATTGAATATCCAGGGACTATGAATTCGAATGCTGTCCCCATTGAGAGATTGCCCTATTTTTATGCTTGTTACATACGCAAAAGCTTTTTTTTGTTTTTCAAAACTCTGTTTATCTACATTCATTTCTTTAATATCATTTTCAAGGTCGCTTTTTAAACCTTGCAAAAACATGGCAACATCTTTTATAACATGCCGGTTCTCATTATAATCATGAAACCCTATTGAAAGTGAAACTGCGAAAACTATAATTACTATTTCTAAAAGAAAATCCCAAAGTCTGCTCCAAAAGGAGCCTTTCTTAGTCTTGAAAATTTCATTTATTTTTTTAGTATGTTTTATTACTTCAAGTTCTGCCATAATTATAGATTGCTGATATTTTTTAAATTATCCTTGTTTCGGTGTATCTGATTGTTATTTATAAATAACGCAGCCACCTCTTATGCTTGTTTTTGGATTTATAATCTCCATACCACTTGCACAACGGATATAGAAGTATAACAAGAAGTATCCAGGCAATATAGACTGCCCATAAACTGATACCAGAACCAGAAACTGGCCTGCCAAACTGAAATGGACCAAATAACAAATCCTTCCATTGAAATCCCTGCGAAAAGACCATGATAAAAACGGCAGTTCTTATTAAGTAAAAATGAACTAAGTAATAAAACAAGGGTACTTTGCCATAGACCGAAATAACAGATTGAATCTTATCCGGAAGTTTTTCAGCAAATCGAAGTAGCAAAAACATTATTCCCAGGAAAAGTGATATAAACAAAAGTGACGGCGGCTGTTTAGTAACATTAAAAAAAGATAGCATTGTGAAAACGCCATCTTTTTCAGTTTTCCATTGTTGAGGGTCTCCGTATATATTTACAAAACGCAGTACAAAAAAGAGCAACAAAGAAGCAATAGCAGCTTTTAGTAAAATGCTTTTTTGTTTGTGTTCGTGTTGTTCAAAAATTCTTCCACAAGCAAATCCTAAAAGTAAAATAGCCACCCAGGGTATAATTGGATAGGCAACAAAAAACAAAGTATCAGGGGAAATTTTATGCATCCCCGGCCTGAAAAATATACTCATCAATGTGTTTCCAAACTCGTTATTAATCTTGGGCAAATACTGCAACAGGTTATGTGCAAGAAGAATAATTAATGCAATGATGCCAATTTTATTCGGATTTACTTTTATTACTGCTGCTACTAAAATTAGACCAACTCCAATTGCAGCTATTACCAAAAACATGACTATTCTGAATTGAAAATCGAACCAAAGTGCAAAATTTATCAATATCAACTCAGCTACAATGAGCCAAATGCCCCTCTTCCATAAAAAATTTCTATTCTCTTTTTTATTTTGACTTCTGGTATAAGATATATATGCTGAAACACCGGCCAGAAAAACAAAAGTAGGGGCACATAAATGCGTTATCCACCGGGTAAAAAACAGGATTGGCGTAGTTGTGGCCAGGTTGGTTGGGCTTTGCGTTAAGGATGCATCATGTAATAAATCTCTTACATGGTCTAAAGCCATTATAATCATTACAAGGCCTCTTGCTATATCGATGGAACTGATTCGTTTTTGTAAATCCATATATACTTATAACAAAATAATTATGAAATTATAGTCTAAAAAATGAATTTACACAACAAACTACACCGGAATTAACCACTCGTTAAAAAGCATTTAAAAACATATGAATTACGCATTATTTAGTATGAAATACTTTTGCCAATTTCTTACCTACTTAAGTTTTTTCAAAATCTAAATTACATTCCGAATGAAAATTTACTTCATGCAATTGGAGATATTTTCCCTGATTTTTTGAACATGGATGAAACAATAAACAAAATGACAATTGCAACAGTGCAAAAAACTATACCGCCCCATGGTGCGGTTTGCACTCCTTTTGACGTTATTATCCACCCGCCAAAAGATGTTCCTGCTGCAATGCCAATACCAATAAAAGAAGCAGTTAATGCAAATCCAAATTCCATTGCTTCCGGAACAGCACGGTTCACATAGGAAGTAATCACAATAGGACCAAAAGTGAATAACAAACCCCAAACTGCTATTACCAGGCTATTAAGAAATATACCATTACCTGAATATCGAAAGCCCAAAGCAACTATCACAACACTTAGCAGTGTTAGCAAACAAACCTCAAAAAGATATTTTGACGCCAGCTTTCCGCATAACCAGTTGCCAAGTATCCCTGCTGCTCCAAACAGCAGCAACATATAGCTAATCATCTCTCCGGTAAAACGTTTTTGTTCACCGAGATAATCCGCAAAATAACTATACAGGCTAAAGGCAGATGCAAGCATAAAAAAACATAATGTTGCAGACCATAAAAAAAGTGGTTTTTTAAGTATGCTTAATTGCCCTTTATAGGTTTTCTTTACAGTCACAGGCATAGAAGGGAAAACTATTACCACAGCAAATAGAGCAATACCGCTTACCAGCGCCTTAATGACAAATGCAAGCTGCCACCCCAACGCATTGCCCACATAAGATGATAATGGAATAATTGTGATAGCTGCAATACTAAATCCACTTAACACAATTGACATCATTTTTGTGTCCTGAACTTCATCCTTGTTTGTAATAACGCTTGCCAGCGTAACAGAATGAAAAACTGAGTCTGTTAACGCAACCAATATTCTTAAGACAAGCATTATACTAAATGCAGGAGAAAGAGAAGAAATGATACTTGCCATAACAGAAATACGAAGGCAAACAATCATTACTTTCTTGCGATTGATATTTGAAACAAGTAATGCCATGAAAGGCCCGGAAATTGCAGCAACTAATTCATACACTCCAAGCAGGCGACCTGCTTTTTCAATGCTTATTTGATAATAGTCCGCAATCTTTGGCAAAATGCCAATTACACCAAATTCAACAGTTAAAGTGGCTATTACACCAAGGCAAGCTATGTAGGCATTTTTTTTCATTCGGCTAATCAGCACACTTTGCTTTGGTAAGCGAAAGTTGTTTTCGGTAGAAGATATAAGAACCGATAACCAATATCAATCCAGATGCAGGAAATACCCAAATAGTAACAGGGTCTCCGACAGAAATATGAGAATAGATTGCTCCTATAAGGTCAAAAACAAGTCCGGCATAAGCCCATTCTTTGAACCTTCCGAAGCCCGGTATTAGTATTGTAATTACTCCCAGTATTTTACATACACCAATAAATGGTATGAAATATTTAGGGTAGCCAAGGTGGGTAATCATGGCCACTGCATCAGGGTGTAGAACAATATCCGGCACAGAACTCATTAGCATAAATGCTGACATCAAACTTGTAATACCCCAATACCCAATTTTAATCTTCTTCATAGATAATAATATTCGTTATGACTTAAACTGGTAAACAAGACTGAGGCTGCCTGATTTCAGTACTTCACTGTCTGTTAATATCAGTGAATGGCGGTTTTTAATATTATTAAATAGCGTCTTTCCTCCTCCGATAAGTACAGGATGTACGGTAAGTCTTAACTCATCAATAAGCCCAATGTTAAGAAGCGACGATACTAAATTGGCACCTCCCACAATATAAATATCTTTTCCAGGTTCATTTTTCATCTGCCTGATAACTTCAATATCCCGTATAATTCTTGTTATGCCCCAATTAACTTCAGTGATTGTACTTGATAGAACATAGTGTGGGGTTTTATCAGCAAAGTTTGCGTAAGCAATTTCCCCTTCGGTAGCGACTTTACCGGTAAATGGCGAAACGCTTTTGGGATTCTTTAATATAGAACACCAGTATTGCTCATAACCCGGATACATTTTACCCCCAAGTATCAAAGTATCTGTTCGGGACATGATATCGTACGTATCTTCCCATGATTCTATCCAGTCAATTTCGCCCATGGGCCCTTCAATAAAACCATCTAAAGAAATTTGCATTGCAGAAATAATTTTTCGCATAAAATTTGTTTTAATTATTAAAGATTTTTGTGTCATTTTTTTTCTGAAAAGGATAATGCATAGAACTGTATCCGAACATTTTTCTTAACAAAGCTATTTGTCCGATTATATAAGACTCCCTGTCAATCATAAATATTGTAGCCGCACAAAAGCTATCTTCCAGAATATAGTATTCCTTAAAAGGGCTTGGCATATTACCTGCCGTTGTGTGTGTTAATGTGGAAAGCGCATTCGCAACTATTGGAGAAATGCGATACCACTCTGTCTGCAATTCCTTAATTGTGGGATAAATAATATGTCTGTTTATTGGTTTATTATCCGCAAATAATTCGGAGAAAGTTTCTCTTTCTATTATGCCAACCATAGCGGCTAATTCAAACCTGCCGGATACTAAAGCCCCTGCCAACCATACTATATGGTTTGTATTATCTGTAAAGCACTTTTGTGCATCTTCATTTGTGATGCCATCAACTGCATTATTGAAAAGCTCTGTATGCAGGTTAAACTGTACCAATAAATGTTCGAAAAAAGGACTATCTGGCATTTAGTATCTGTTTTAGAAATCAAAGATAATGTCGCCAAATAACACAATTGGGGTGTGCAAACGACTTTGTAAGGGGTTGTTTGCGCCAAATATTACTCCTACCTTTACTTAAATAAACTACTAAAGTGAAGCATTTATCTATTTTATTGCCCATTGGAAAGACGAATTTGATGAAGATTGTTGGAACCAGGGAGATATTTGAAGTAGCCAATTATGTTTACTCCGATAATGGTAAACAACCTGTTTTCTCCATTCAATTTGTTGGTTGCGATGAAAAACATGAATTTGTAAATGGTTTTGTTAGTATTAAGTCAGAAGTAAAATTCACAAACCTTTCGAAGACTGATTTAATCATAATTCCTGCCATAGATGATAATTATGAATCAGTCATCGCAGAAAATAAAGAATTAGTTGAGTGGCTACAGCATCAATATAAAAATGGGGCTGCCGTAGCCAGCCTGTGTACCGGTGCTTTTTTGCTTGCTGCCACAGGGCTTCTTGCTAAAAAGCAATGCACCACACATTGGTGGGCGGCGCCTGCATTAAAAAAAATGTTTCCCGAAATTAAGTTGGTTACAGAAAGAATTATTACCGATGAAAAAGGATTGTACACCTCTGGTGGTTCAATATCATCTTTTAATCTGTTATTACATTTAATTGAGAAATACTACGACAGGGCTACGGCCTTATCCTGCGCCAGGGCGTTGGAAATTGATATAGACAGGACAATTCAATCTCAGTTTGCGATTTTCTCCGGGCAAAAAGACCATACTGATGAAGAGGTGAAACAACTACAGGAATTTATAGAAGAAAACATTTCTGAAAAACTTTCCATTGAAAGCCTTGCAAATAAATTTGGATTAAGTAAAAGAAACCTTGAACGCAGGTTTAAAAAAGCAACCGGGAATACTCCTGTAGAATACATTCAACGGGTAAAAGTTGAGGCCGCAAAGAGAACTCTTGAATCGAGCCGTAAAACTGTAAATGATGTAATGTATGGTGTTGGCTATGCAGATGTGAAAGCATTTCGTACCATTTTCAAAAAATATACCGGTATTTCTCCAATAGAATATAAACTTAAGTATAGCAAAGAGTAAACCTATACAATAAAATAGTACTAAATAGCTCCAAGAAAAACTAACTGTTCTTTTAATATGCTTGTTATGGAGCAGAATGTCGCAACTATCCCCTCAATAGTCTCTTTTACCCCCGATTAACCCCAAAATATGCTTATAGCTTTGTCTCATCAACGATTTCATTCAGAAAAATTAAAACAACATGGCTACGCTTAATCCTTATTTAAAATTTAATGGTAATTGCCGGGAAGCGATGAGTTTTTACAAAGATATTCTTGGCTGGGAGTTAAATATAATGACAGTTGGTGATTCACCTGCAGGTGATAGTATGTCTGCACCTAAGGATTCAATAATGCATTCATCACTGATGCAAGGTGAAAGAGTAATTATGGGCTCTGATTTACATTGGGGAGAAGAACACTCAAACGGTAATGGCCTGCAAATTTGTGTAAACTGTGAAACGGAAGAAGAAATAAATAAATTCTTTCAAAAGCTATCTATCGATGGCCATGTTCTGCAGCCACTCATGGATATGCCTTGGGGTTCCAAATTTGCCAGCGTAATAGACAAATATGGCAAATACTGGATACTTAACTACGATGAAGCTCCCACAGCTTAATTTTTTAACCATATATATAAAGTCATGGACACTCCAATCAAATTCAACCATGTATCAGTTATCGTTGCGGCAGCAGCTGCATTTGTGGTAAGTGCTATTTACTATATGCTTCTTGGAAATGCGCTGCTGGAAATACAAGTAACAGACCCCAATACAGCATCACAAGAAATGCCTGCCTGGAAGATTGCTGGGGAATTTATTCGAAGCCTCGTTCTTGCCTATGTATTGTTTTACTTTGCTAGTGTCCTGCACATTTCTGCTTATTCCAAAGCCCTTGCATTGTCAGTAGTAGTATGGGTAGGCTTTCCTCTTATACTATTTACAGGTTCTGTAATGCATGAAAATGTAGATTGGCAGATTGCAGCCATCCACTCCGGGGACTGGTTTGTGAAACCACTGGTTATTTTACTTGTAATTACATTCTTCAATCGTAAAAAAATTACAAAAAATGAAAGAATCAAAAATTCAAACCTTGCATCCTGAAAAAGGGAAAAGAAATCAAATAATTCCCGTAGAAAAGTATGAAGTAGTAAAAACAGCAATTCTGGAAACGTTACAAACCACTGAACTTACTCATACACAACTCATGCAGGCCCTTGTAAAAAAGCTAAAGGGGTCATTTAAAGACAACATACTTTGGTATGGTATAACTGTTAAGCTTGACCTTGAAGCAAGAAAATTAATCAAAAGAACTACTGATAAAACGCCGGTTTACAAACTTGTAAAAAAGTTGGCTTAATAAACCTGTTTTGTTTTATAGCTGAGTAAGTTTTGCTAAATGTTTATTCCACTAATCCGGATTTATTCCTTTTGCAACCCAATTTTAGAAAACAAAAAATCCTTGTTTATCCATTTTACATTTAACTCGGAGCTATAAAAAAAGTATTTCAAGTCAGGTGAAACATTTGGACAGTACTCATAAGTTTTTGTATTTACTGTGCTGCCCATATTTTTTGCATCACTCCATGAGCCATCAGCGTTACGTCGAGAGTAATATAAGTCGGCTTCACCAAACCCATCTGGTCTGTCAATAGCGGTGAATATCAGTATTTTCTCATCAGCCGATATCAAAGGGTCATGTTCCATTTTGGCAGAATTAACGGCTATACCAAGATTCTCTGGTTTCGTGTATTTACCATTAATAAATTTGCTGACATAAATATCATGTTCCCCATTACCGCCACTCCGATTGGATGCAAAATACAAGTTGCCATTGCCGGCAATTGATACATAGTATTCCGAACTGTCTGAGTTAACTGCTTCAATATTTTCAGGAGTTCCCCATTTCCCATTCTCATTCCTTATCATCCAAATATCAAAATCTTTTAAGGTGTCATTGGTGTTTTTTGGCCTGTTGGATATGAAAAAGACAGTACCATCGGAAGTAAGGAATGGGTCCGCATTTAAAAAAGACGTATCGGCAAATGCCGCTGGTTTTGGTGCAGTCCATTTTGTTCCATCAAAAATTGTTTCAAGGATAGTGTACCTTCTATTTTGCGACCTCGAAAAATAAAACGTTTTTCCATCGAGTGAAAAAGCAGCAGTAAAATCAAGTGAATCTGAACTTACAATTCCGGGCAAATAATTCAACGCAACTGAATCGGGCCGGGGAGCAGGATAGTTAATTGTTTGTTTAGTATTGGTTTGGCAACCCGTAGCTGCAACTAGTACCGCTGCAGAAAAAAGGGGGATAAGCAATTTCATTTCCTGGTAATTGTTTTATGTATTAATATAGAATCTATTCAGCTGCAATAACTTCAATTTCAAGCAACCAGTCTTCCTCGTAAATTCCTGCAATAATAACTGTTATGGCAGGCTCATGTTCTTTCAAAACCTTTCTTCGTATCTCAGAATTTTCCTGCCTGTATTTTCTATCAGACAAATAAGTATTCACTTTCACTATATTCTTTAATCCAAGTCCGGCTACAGTTAATTGCTTGTGAATATTCTTCCAAACCAATTCACACTGGCTCTTAAAGTCTGTCGGCACATTTCCTGTTTCGTCGGCAGGTACCTGGCCGCTTACAAATACTAGTCGTTTATAATTGTTTATTTCAATTCCCTGGGAGTAAGAGTTGCCAGTTGGGTTGATAAATTTGTAGTTCATTCTTGAGCAATTTGAGAATAGCAAAATTGTAGCAGCACAAATTATAAAACAAGTAATTTGTTTTAACTTTCTAGCAAGACATAGTAATACGTTTTTTAGATACATAAACAGCAACTATAAGTATAATGCGAGTTAGGAAACCAGGTAATCATACTGCCTGAGTATTTACATTGAACAAACTTTATTGCTGATACTTAATTACTTCAGCATGAACAACACCATTACAATTTTCACCATTTTGCTGCCGGGAATAATTTAAGAAAATAATTCCATCAGCTCCCTTTCCTTTTGCAATTTCAATCATTTTTTCTCTGGTTTGTTCAGACCTGTAAATCGTTTCCCTTGTCATTCTTCCAATTATCCTGTACTCCTTAGTAACCTGTTTTATTTCATAAAAAACTTCCACCTTGCTTGTAGACGGATAGTCATCCCCCAGATATTGTATTGCCGGAAGAAAGGCCGTTGCGCCGCAAGAAATTAAAAAAATGGCAGCACATAAGGCGATAATAAACATTTTAATAGTACATATGTGTTTCATAAAGAAAGAATTTAGTAATTGAAAAACCGCTTACTTCTAAAATTCCCTATACTAAAGCAAATTTTTTCTTAACATCTACCAAATTCGTAAATCTACCGTCAAACAGTTAAAAACTATAGCCATATGTATTTTCAAACTCACACAAATTCTTCTTTTCAATTATTTAACTTTACCACAAGAGGAATCGCATTGTTTTAGCTGAGAATTTTCATTTATGTTCCAGCTTAGCCTGTTATGGCTATTGCACTAATAAAGCAAGACATTAAATTTATTTACAAAAAGCATATGACAAAGTATTCGACTTTTCAACAGCTACATCAGCAATCTGAAGCATTTCTATTAGCTAATGCATGGAATCCTGAAAGCGCCAAAATTTTTGAGCAGGCTGGTGCAAAAGCAATAGGTACATCCAGCGCCGCCTTAGCAAACGCCTTCGGCTATGATGATGGTGAAAACATACCTTTTGAAGATTTGCTATTTATTGCAAAAAGAATAGTAGAATCAGTAAGTCTGCCTGTTACAGTTGATTTAGAAAGAGGGTATGGCAATAACGCAGCCGAAATTTTTAACAATATAACCAGATTGTATGATGCAGGTGTAGTGGGCATTAATATCGAAGATTCGCTGGGCAACGGAAAAAGAGGGTTTCACCCAATTGCTGAATTTGCGGCAAAGATTAACGGAATTAAAGAAATGCTAATTAAGAATAACATATCCTTTTTTATCAATGTAAGAACAGACGGATTTTTATTAAACCTGACTGATGCTTTGGAGCAAACTCTTGAACGCCTTCCGGTGTATGAGGCTGCCGGTGCCGATGGCATTTTTATCCCCTGTATTACTGATGAAAAAGATATTGCAACATCTGTTAAAGGAACAAAACTACCGGTTAATGTAATGTGTATGCCCTCTTTACCTGATTTTAAAAGACTTTCAGAATTAGGTGTAAAAAGAATAAGCATGGGTGGGTTTGCTCATAACAAAGTTTATAAAGAATTAGAGCAATTAGTAAATAAAATTACAAATGAGCAATCTTTTGCTCCTTTATTTGAATAGAACAAATTTCGAATTTTATTACCAGGAAACAATGTGTACAGAAAAAAAATCCATGCAAGTTTTAATAGGTATATCATATCGAAATTATAACTAATGTCCTTGCACTACTTGAAAATGTAATGTGCTTTTATAACTTCCGGAAACCATTCTCTTTTCTTTAAACATAACTGTTATGACACTTCCCACAGTAAAAATTGCCTCACTTGACGATATTGAAAAAATTATACCCTCGTTTAAAGAGTTGAGGCCACACAGAACTGAAGATGATTTACGAGAGCTATTCCCTCTTCTTTTTAGTGAAGGATATCAGGTTGCATTTATTGGCACTGATAAGATGGCATACTCTGTTATAGGATTTAGAATATTCACTTGTTTATGGAGTGGTAGAACTTTGATTGTTGATGACTTATCCACCTTAACTGGTTTTAGAAAAAATGGATATGCAGGTCAATTGTTTGAGTGGGTAAAGCAATATGCAAAAGATAATAAGTGTGAACATTTTTCACTTAACTCAGGCTTTCAAAGAAAAGATGCTTATAAATTCTATTTAAATCAAGGACTTTTCGTTGAGTCACTTCATTTTGGAAGAAAAGTTGAAGAGCTTTAAAAAAAACAAAGTTTCCCGGTAAACTATATCTGAAACATTTTTTTGCTTAAAAGTATAATTTTCAAAACTGTTTATGAATGGATACTGGATTACCCAATAGATTTAGCGATAGGATTATATCACTATTGGATTCTGTTAATCCAAAAGAACAGAACAAGTGTATAATTAATACTGTCACAATAGCGACTCCCTTAGGCTCCATGTATGCATGTGCCACTGAGCAAGGCATTTGTATGTTGGAGTTTACAGACCATAAAAATCTAGTTCAGGATTTTACGGCTTTACTAAAATTAATGAATGCAACAATAGTTCCGGGCCCAAACAAACACTTTGAAAAACTACATACAGAATTAAATGAATATTTCAAGGGCGAAAGAAAAATCTTCACCATTCCACTTTGCCCACCTGGTACTTCATTTCAACAAAAGGTTTGGAATGAGCTTTTGAAAATACCGTATGGCTCAACACGGAGTTATACTGAACAAGCTTCTGCAATAGGTAATCTTGCTGCTATCAGAGCCGTTGCCCAGGCAAATGGTGTAAACCGTATCCCTATAATCATTCCTTGCCACAGGGTAATTGGTTCTAATGGAAAACTTACAGGATACGGAAGCGGCTTACACCGAAAAAGATGGCTGCTTGAACTGGAAAAGGAGAATTCCACTGTAGATTTGAAAACTACGCTGTTCTGACTTTCATTACTCCCAACTTAGGATTGAAACTCACACATAAAACCCAATTAAAAAGTATATAATGCCAGTAAAATGCCCCGTATGCTACAAGATTTATCCTTAATCCGATTTTATTACAACTTACAAAACCAATTCACTCCAAACTTGTCTATAACACTTCCAATTTTACCGTTATAAAAATTGTGCAGCGGGTATTTAATAGTACCACCTGCGGAAAGATTCTGAAAATACAATTCAATTTCTTCTTCAGTTTCACAAACAAGGGCAAGTGTAACATTGTTTCCGATTATAATACCGCCAGGGTCTGCCATATCATTACCCAGAATGGTAATGTGGTTGCTAACCAAACTTGAGTGCAGGATATTATTCTGTACTTCTTTTGGCCAGTGACTTTCCATAGGTGAGCCTTTTACAGTTTCAAAAGCCAACTCACCGCCAAAACAGTCCTTGTAAAAATTCATTGCTTCCCGGCAATTGCCGTTAAATACTAAATAAGAGTTGATAGTTGCCATAGTTCATTATTTATTGTTGTTAATAATTAAGTTGTTCTGCGGAATTATTTTGCTAATTGCCAGCCCCACAAGAAAAAAACCAATAAGCATATCCAATATCTGGGCAGTAAAAAAGCTTGTTGGAAACTCATACCAATTCCAATATATACTGCTTACCGCTGTGCAGGCCAAAATACCCAATAAGGATACTAGAAGCACCCGTTTCCAATAACCTGTATATATCAATGATGCAAGAATAACTGCAATTAAAACAGACAGTAAATTGGTAAACAGTTGAGTAATAAGTTTGCCTAGGGAAAAAGGGTTACCACCTATTGGCCGATAGATTAATAAACCTGCAGGCCCGTTTCTAAATTTGTTTTCCCAGGCCGCTTCCTGCTCCTTTGTAAGGCTGCTAAATCCTGTAGCAGGAAACATGTAGAGTCCCTGCTCTTTTACATTTTCACTCATTGCTTTCATTAAATGGTCTTCATTGGGCAAGGGCTTAAACCCTGTGCCTTTAAAAATTACCATGTGAGATAAACCACCCCACAGGAACATTACCAGGGTGCCAACCAGGATTGCAATAACATAACGTTTAATAGTTATCTTTTTCATTTTGTAATTAATTTTAGAATTCAAAGATGGATACAAATGACCGGAGCCAGGTCATGGTAATACGACAATCTTGCATGTTGTATGCGACAATCGGATTCCTTAGTTTTATGGTATGAAACACATATCAATTCTGGTCTTAGAGGGAGCTACTCTTACAAGTATAGATGGTACACATCAATTGCTTTCCAGGGCAAATGATTTTCTAAACTACTATGGTCAAAATGCATATTACACAATAGATTTAGTTGGGAAAAAAAGCCTGACATCTTTCAATGGTGGTCTATACTCGGTAAAAGCCACTAAGGACATAAATGAAAAATTCAAAACAGATTTAATAATAATCCCAATTATTTGCGGTGATTTTGAAACGGTAATAAAAACTAATGCACCAATAGCAGAGTGGATGAAAGAGCAATATTATAAAGGAGCAGAGATTGCAAGTTTATGTGTTGGTTCATTCTTCCTTGCCTCAACCGGCATTATAGATGGCAAAGAATGTGCTACTCATTGGGCTTCAAAAAACGACTTTCAGGTCATGTTTCCAGCTGTAAAAGTATTGGAGGATACCATTATAACAGATAATGCCGGAATCTACACTAGCGGCGGTACTTACTCTTACCTAAACCTGCTTTTATACCTGATAGAAAAACATCTTGGTCGTGAAATTTCTATATTGGCATCTAAAATGTTTGAAATTGATATAGAAAGAAAATCACAGACACAATTCACAATCTTTTTAGGTCAAAAAAAACATAGTGATACTGAGGTGCTGAAAGCGCAGGAGTTTATTGAGAACAATTCTGATAAAAAAATTACAGTAGATGAGCTATGTAAAAAATTCTCAGTGCAAAGAAGAACATTTGAAAGGCGGTTTAAGAAGTCAACGGGTAACTCTGTGTCGGAATATATTCAACGAGTAAAAGTTGAGGCGGTAAAAAAACAACTGGAAACGGGGCGAAAAACAATTAATGAAATCATCTATGATGTGGGCTATAATGACAGAAATGCTTTTAGGGATGTTTTTAGAAAGTACGCTGGGTTATCGCCGTTTGAGTACAGGAAAAAATTTGCGGTATAAGCCCCGGGCTTATTCTGATTTATTGTCTCTATAATTTAAGTTATCTCCTTTCTCATGCAAATACTTCTTTCTTTATCGGCATACTGCCCATAGCGTTGTATATCAGTAAATCCGTATTTCCTGTATAAATGAATAGCTTCAGGCTGACCAGATGCGGTCTCCAATACCATTGCAGTGTTACCCATTTCTTTTGCCCATTTTTCCAACTCATTTATTATAGAATAGCCGATTCCTTTTCCACGGCAAGCAGCGTCAACATAAAGCCGTTTTAATTCCACACAGTCTGCTTCAAATTTTTTGAAGCAGCCGCAACCCACCGGTTTTTCATTCTCATATACCAGTACTACAGTATGCAGGTTTTCTATGATATTATACTGTTGATACTCGAGTTGCATGTTCCCATACCTGTTCCATAGGTCATTGTCAAGCTTTCTCACTAATATTCTGAAGTTTTCATCCCCGCTGTGTGTCCTTATAGTGGTAAGCATCTTTTAATTGCTATTATAGTTTCATGGTAGTTTTAGAAAATCGGGTGTGGCTACTTTGCTTTGCTCAAAGCCATTTTCACTGCCAGAAAAGTTAGCACACTTGCCATTACCCATTTTTGAACTTTTATCCATAATGGGTTTCTCGCAAACCAACCTGCAGCTTTTGCAGCACCTGTTATAATAAGGTAGTTAATTGCAAAGCTTATTGTCATTTGAATTGTTCCTAACAAAAAGCATTGCAGAGTAATATTCCCAGCCTCTGGTTGTATAAATTGAGGGAAAAGTGACAAGTAGAACACGGCCATTTTGGGATTTAGAACATTTGTTAGAAAACCCATCATAAATAATTTATAAGGCCCGTCAATTTTAAGTTCTTGCCTTGTTTGAAATACGCCTTTACTTCCCGGCTTTATTGCATTATAAGCAATATAAAGCAAGTACAAAACACCGGCACTCTTTAAAATTACAAAAGCGTAAGGTATCGTAAACAATACTGCTGTAAGCCCAAATGCAACCATTACTATATGAAAAGAGAAACCGCATATTACGCCGGCTAATGAGATTACGCCGGCTTTTTTCCCTTGGATTAGTGAACGAGATATTAAATACATCATATTAGGGCCAGGGGTCAGCACCATTGCAAGAGCCGCCAACATAAAAAGCAACAAATCCGAAATTGGTATCATATTTAATTTATTATTGATGACGTAGTTTTATTTTAATTCTTCCAATAAAGCCGAAGCTGGTTCACTGTTTACTACTTCGTATCAGTATATCGCAATTGCTTGATTTCACTTATTTGTATGATAGGTTGAATATTTGTGTACACCTCAATATCCTTGCGGATGGTATTTATGTTTTGCAGTATAGCTTTGTTATATTCTGTGACATCATTAATATAAAAATAACCTATAGCCACAAAAGGAATTTTATCATTTGGCGTTCGGCCGGCTATGCCTTTATCAATTTCATAAAGGCTTAAATTCTTACCAAGGAGCCCGGCCATCATCGGCATGTGTTTCGTTTCATAGTAGTCCATGTCAAACGTTTTATCATCCCCATTCGGATATAGTATTGAAACCTTAAACATTCCTGTTTTGGGAGTAGATGCCTGTGTTATTTTACCTGTCTTACAGCTCATCGCCAACACTAAGAAGAGGCCGAACAAAAGAAATTTTAATTTAGTCATTTCATCTATCTATTTATAGTTTAAAAAATAAGTTACCAATAACCATGATTCTTATATTGTTGGCCGTTAATTATCACCAACTACAGCTTCCCTGTTATACCTCTCCTTATAATCACCCGGTGTTAATCCTGTAATTTTCTTAAATACCTGCCTGAATGCTTTCATATCAGCATAGCCAACTTCATACATAACTTCACTCACATTCATATTTGTAGTTTCAAATCTTTTCTTAGCAGCTTCTACTTTAACCCGCTGAATATATTCTATAGGAGAATTATGGGTAGCTTTCTTGAAACGCCTTTCAAAATGCCTGCGTCCGATGGCAAATTTAGAGGCTAGCTCTTCCACCATAATTCTTTCTGTAATGTTGGCTTCTATAAATTCCTGTGCTAACTTCACAGGCTCATCATCATGCTTTTTTTGCCCATTAAAAATGGTAAATGGTGATTGCGTTTTTCTATCTATTTCCAGAGCAAAAATCTTAGCTGTCATAATAGCCATCTCTCGCCCTGTATACTTTTCAACAAGATGAAGCAAAAGATTCCAGTACGATGTGGCGCCACCACTTGAATAAAGTCCCTGTTGCTCTGTTACAACTCTACCATCTACTAATTTAACTTCCGGAAACATTTCCCGGAAAAGGTTTGATTGTAACCAATGGCTGGAACATTCCTTTCCATTTAATAACTCTGTTGATGCAAGCAGAAAAGCACCTACACAAAGGCTTGCAACTTCTGCACCGTTATTATAATGACTGATTATCCAGGGAATAAACTCTTTATTAGCTTGAAGGCTGGTTGCAATATCTCCGCCTATTGCGGGAATAATAATCAAGTCAGTTTCTTTAACTTCATTAATTACAGCATCTGTATTGATGCTGTAAAGGTTGTTATCAACTTTAACTTGCTTTTTAAGCCCAACAAATTGAATTTCAAACTGCGGTTCCTTGCCTTGAGCCTGCAGAAAATCGTTTACTCTGGAAAAGATTGTCCTCGGGTCAACAATGCTGGCCATAACCGCTTCATGAGGTATTAAAATTGATATATGCATGCCTCAATAATTATTGGTTATTAATTCTAAAATTCCTTTTCTCCGACTGTTGTTTGGCTATCAACATTCAAAACATATTTTTGATGTTCTTTTTAAAATAATTTACCTCAATACATTCAAGGCCGATAGTGTTAAGTTAAAGTCTGTAAGTAAAGTCATTAAATGTTTCGTCAGAAATTTCAGCTCCTGTCTTTGAAAAAAGAGCTTGCCCACTCTCATTATCTGTTGCAGTTCCCAACCAAAGCTCACTAACATTGTCTATGGCAAGTTGTTCTTTTATAATTCTTATAAACCCTTTGCCAATCCCTTTCTTTCTGAACTCCTGCAAAACTTCTATATCGTACAAGTAAGCTAAATAATGGTTTGAGTAAATAGACGGGAATTTATAAACCAGAGAATAACCAACAATTTGTTCTTGTATTGTCGCTACATATAAATAAGTTCTGTCATCCTGCAGCACATTTTTCAGGTGACTAATTGAAGGACTCACTTCGTCTGTTAAAAAATCTTTAACCAACAGTTTAATTAAGTCTGTGTCATGCTGCGTCAATCTGGAAACTTGGAAATTCATTTTACAATTATTTCGGTCTTTATATTTTATGATGCTCCCGGGGCCTCGTTACAGAAAAATTAAGCCACTATAAAAATTCATAATTATGTATGCCGCAGTCACCTGCTTGGGCTATCAAATTTAGAGAAAACTGCTTTCGAGTATCACTTTATTGTAAACGGCTAATAACTAAGCCTAAAATGATATTATCGAAGTTTAAATGACGAAAAACTTATTTTTTCTGAAATTATTTTGTCACACTCAAAATGTCGCAACAAGCCTTAAATTAGTCGCATTTCCACACTATATTTCTAAGTGCCTGTAATAATTTTGAGTGGACATCATTTTCTAAAACTTATAAATACACATCAACAAATGAGGAAACTTGTTGTGTCCATGAATATAACACTTGATGGGTATATGGCATCCGGGAATGGAAGTATTGACTGGCATTTCCAACACTGGGTGCCGTCAATGGGTGAGGTACTTGCAAAGGAATTAAGCGAAGCTGATACAATTCTGCTGGGGAGAGTAACGTATGAGGTAATGTCGCAATCATGGCCAGTAAGAGCATTGGATTTAACTTTGTCAAGAGAAGAATTGAGTTATACGAACATGATGAATAGTTATCTAAAGGTTACTGTTTCCGGCACTTTGAAGGAGACAACATGGAATAATTCAATTATTATATGTAGAAATATCAGGCAAGAAATAATTAACCTAAAGAAGAAGCCCGGAAAAAATATAATGTTGTATGGAAGTGGTAACCTGGTGAACCTGCTTGTACGCTACAATTTAGTAGATGAGTTTCAATTGTGGTTGCATCCGGTTATTGAAGGAAATGGGAACCCTTTATTTATGGCGCTAAAAAACAAAAAAAATCTTCGGCTTACTAAATTTAAAGCCTTTGACTCTGGTGTACTTCTTGCTTGCTATGAAATGAAGGGTAACAACGATGCATCACTACCCAAAAAACCGATGTTCCAAGTACCTGTAACAAAAAAACTAAATATCAGCTAAATATTGAAAGCAATGAAAAAGGTGTTGTCAAAAGACGGAACATTAATAGCATATGAATTAATCGGCAAAGGCCCCATATTATTATTAATTGATGGAGCAATGGCGTATAGGGAACACAGAGGAAGCAGGCCACTTGCTCTTGAGTTGTCGGATTCTTTTACTATTGTAACCTACGACAGAAGAGGCCGTGGAGAAAGTTCAGATACAAACCCCTATTCTGTTCAAAAAGAGATTGATGATATCGAAGCAATAATTAAAGAAACCGGCTCGCCTGTTAACCTTTATGGATTTTCTTCGGGTTCAGTATTGGCTTTACTAGCCGCAGCTACGCTTGGTTCAAGGATTTCCAAACTGGCAATGCTTGAACCGCCTTTCAGTGAGGATACTGATGCTTCCAAAAAGGAGTTTGCCGAATATTCAAATCATATGAAAAAATTAATTTCAACCGGGGAATACAGTGAGGCAGTGTCTTTTTTTCTGAGTGACATGATTCCAGCCGATATTCTTGAACATATAAAACAATCACCGGACTGGAAATTGATGGAGCAAGTTGCCCCAACTTTATCATACGATAATGAAATATTGGGAAATGGCTCAGTCCCCATACAATCCGCAGCGAAAGTAAATATTCCAACGCTTGTTCTGGTGGGTGCAGAAAGCCCAGCTTTTAAACACACCGCTGCAGCTGATTTAACCAAAGGCTTATCCAAAGCAAATCTCCAGGTAATTGAAGGACAATCAACATTGATAGAGCCAGCCATTCTTGCACCTATATTAAAAACATTCTTTCAAAACAATTAAAATATGAACCTCGTTGACAACTATTTGAAATCTCTTACAGAAAATAAGCGGCTTGTACTACAACAACTACGTAAAGTGATACTAACTTCTGCACCCGGTGTTGAAGAGTATATTAGTACCGGGGTTCCTGCATTCCGGTATAGAGGGAGATATCTAGTAAGCATGGGGGCATCTAAAAACCATTTGTCTCTTTTTGTAATGCAAGGCGAAGCGTTAAGAGAAATTAAAGAAGACCTCACGAAATATGAAATATCATCTAAAGTAATCCGGTTTACAGAGAGCAAACCTTTAAGTATTTCACTTGTAAAGAAAATTCTATACTTCCGGTTTAAAGAAATAAATAATAGTTCTATTACCCAGTAAAATAAGTAATGTTTAATTACTTTACTTAAAACTGGCGTTATCGTTTCCAGGAGCCCTGTGCCTTTCTGGTGTAAATGATTTATTTAATATGGTATGCAATATAAGCTTCTGGCGGTAACTTTAATATAGCTTATTAATGAAGGATTACCGGTCACAACATTTCAACTATTTGAATATTGTTTCCGCAAGTGTCATTAAATACTGCAATTCTCACGGTACCCATTTCTGTTGGTTTTACGCTGAATTGTACTCCAAGTGAAACAAGGCGTTCATATTCCTTTTGAACATCTTCAGTATTAAATTGAGTATAGGGGATACCTGCATCAAACAAAGCTTTTTGGTAAACTCTGGCTGGTTCAAAATGAACCGGTGCCGGCTCCAATAACACTTCAGGCCCATCTTGTTGTTCTTTGCTAACCACTGTCAACCATCTGTTGTTTCCATCCAATGGCACATCCACTTTTTTAACGAAGCCCAATTTTTCAGTGTAAAACTCCAGTGCTTTTTGCTGGTCTGAAACCGGGATACTGATAACTTTTACTTTCATGTCCTTAGGTTTTAAATTTAATAACCCAAAGATTCGTTATCTAAATTATATGGCCCTTGCGAAAGTTGCTTTTTTAAAAATTCAGTGGGTGAAAATCCCGTTCTGTGCTTAAATAATGTGCTAAATGAGTTGGGGCATTCGAAACCTATGGCAAAACAAGTTTCTGTTATGCTTAATCCCGTTTTTAGATACTCCTTTGCTTTTTCAAGTCGCTTATCGGTGAGATACTGCTTTGGAGTTTGCCCGTAATATTTCTTAAATAAACGTAATAGATGAAATTTAGAAACGAACAAAGTATGCGAAAGAAAATCGAGGTTCAAATCATTATGATAATTAGTATTAATATAATTCCTGATTCCAATTACAGTTTGTAGTTGTAACTGGTTGGAATAAACTGTTCCCCTGATTTTTTGGAGTTCACTTTCGTAGTATGTCATTACTGAAATTTGACTAAGGTAAAAATAACAAGTTCGATGAAATTTACTTATACGCTTCGTAAAAAACTGCAACAACTATTAAGAAATAGCAAAAGGGGCAAATAGTATGTGAAAATCAGATACTTGTATCAATTAATTTCAAACTTATACAAGGCTTTTTGTTACTGGTCTCAAAACCCACGAAATAATCGTCAAGATAGCAAACAAAAGCGGCCAGATGTAAACTCCTATCGAATCACCACAAACCAGGTGAGAGATAAAAGCTCCTGACATTACAAAGAAAACACCTGCATAGGCCCATTCCTTTACCAATAACAATCCGGGCACAGCGATAACTATTGCCCCAAGTATCTTCCATACACCAAGAATTGTCAAAACATAAACCGGAAAGCCGAGGTGAATGATTCCCTCTTTATTTACCTGGACCTGCATAATATCCGTAATTCCCCCTGTTAGCAGGCACATTAGAAGTAATATAGTGACAATCCAATAACCTATAATTTTGACTTTTGTTGTCTTGCCCTTTGTTTCAACAGATGTCTCTAATGCTTTCATTTATTCAAAAATTTGATTTATACCCTTATGAGGTTTGAGCTATTAAAAATTGGACAATAAGAGCTGAATTTTTTAGCTTTAATAAGCGTTACTCATGGTCTACTCACCATCAGCGGTAATTTGGGAATACAAGATGTTAATTATTGCCGGCTTAACCTATCAATCTTATGCCGGATGGTCATTTGGTCAATCTGGGATTTCGCCAAACCGAGTGCAGAGAGGAACATATTTTTTGCTTTACAATTATCAATACCCGTGTAAAGCTCTCCCAATAGTGTAAAGTAGAAATGATTGCTTGTTAAATTTAGTTTCTCAGCTTCTATTAGTGCTTCGGTATTGCCTTTAACTTTACAAACTGCATAAATACGGCTGAGAGCAACCATAGGGGAGTAATTTAATTGCAGCAATAAATCATAGTGGCATAAAATGTTCTCCCATTTAAAAATCGTATCTTCTTTTATGCTATGCCAGAAAGCAATGCCTGCTTCAAGATGGTAAGAACTCAATTCTTCCCCCTGTGCTGCATGTCCAAGATACATTCCACCTTGATGTATTAAATCTTCATTCCAAAGCGACTTATCCTGGTTATCGTAAAGGATAAAATGATTGCTATCAGTTTGCCTAGCATCAAATCTTGAGGTGTGAAAACACATTAATGCAATCAGTGCATTTGTCTTAGGCTGATTGGTAATTTCAACCTCTGTTAACTGCTTTGCTAAACGTAAAGCTTCAAGACAAAAATCTTTACGTAACGATTGATTTTGAGTACTTGAGCAATAACCTTCATTAAAAAGAAGATAAATAATATGCAGAACGTTATCAAGCCTTGCGTTGATTTGCCAGTCTGCGGGGAACTCCATCTTAATCTTTTCAGTCCGCAATTTTTCCTTTGCTCTGAATAGTCGCTTATTGATAGTCTCTTTACTTGTTAAAAAGGCCTCAGCTATTTCATCAATTCCAAAGCCACAAAGGATGCGTAGGGCTAGGCCTATCTGTGCTTCACTTGCAATGGCAGGATTGCAAATAGCGAACATCATTTGCAATTCGCTGTCCCTGATATTTTCGTTAGAAAATTCAATTTCCTCAATTTCAACCAAAGAGTGTTCAGAGTCTTTTAAAGCAGGAATTATTTTATTGGCAAATACCTGGGTTCGCCTAAAATGATGAAAAGCCTTTTGTCTGGCAACCAAATAGAGCCAGGCTGTTGGATTGGCGGGAACACCATTCTTATTCCATGACTCAGTTGCTACTAAAAAAGTATCGCTTACAATATCTTCCGCAATCTCAATATGCTGCAAGCCAAACTTTCGGCTGATTACAGCAACCATTTTTGCAAACTCCCTGCGAAATAAATATGCTATCAAATCATTTCGTACTTCCATTTTCACCTGAAATATTTCACAGAAATTCAGTTGTTAACTCATTATTTAATAGAGTGGCCTAATTTCTACAGTTCCACCCTCGTCTATTCCGGGGCATCCGTGTGCCAGGGTTGTTGCTTCATCAAGCGACTCTGCCATTACAATAATAAACCCACCCAATTTTTCTTTTACTTCAACAAACGGGCCATCTGTAATAATGCCACCAGCCTTAAGCACTTTCCCTTCCTGGGCAAGACGTTTACCACCCGGAACTAATTTTCCCTGTAAAGCAATTCCCTCTACCCACTCTTGCCACCTTTTGGTAAGGTCACTCATTTTTTCAGGAGTTGCCTTGCTATAGTCATAATCGGGTTGACGAAACAGTAATAAAAACTCTTTCATAGTTATATATTTTACAGTAATAATTATATTCCCGCATCTTAATAATAAATAATCGAATAGAAATTGGACAAAGTTGAAGAACTTTATTTTTTATAACCTCGCCTGAATTTCACTTTATATCATCGATATATTTTCCGGACAATATTTGCTGTTTCACTTGTACATCCTGATTTCATGATAAGCGCAGAAATTTAATTACCTCTTTCTATAGTTCTACCCATTACCGAATCAGCTTCAACAAAAATTCATTTCTCCAGATACCTATTTGGTGGTACTCCGCAGACTTTCCTGATTTGATTTCCAGGTCTACTTTAAATTTGCTTAATTAGATACATTGCTTTACTACCTACCACCCTTTCAAATAATGATTGCAGTATAAAATGCCCTGCTACCTATCTCAATCTATCTTTATCAGAACATTTATGCCACCATATCCAAATGTTTTATGCTGACTGTAAAGACCAGAAGTATTAAAAGAACTAACCCTGTGATAGTCTAAGAAGAAAATAAAACGTTTTATCCTATACCCGGTAGCTAAACCCCAGAAAATGGCTCCGTTGTTTAAAACCTTTTCATGTCCTGCCGCATCATACACAATTGTTTTTGAGAAAATTCCTGCGCCTGCTTGTGGTTCAATAAAGAATTTCTTTAACCGCTTCTGGTATCCAACTAGCAACGGAAGTAATGCAAAATTGGAAGGATAGGGGATTACATAATTTGTACGAGTGCCGATTTTTGAAAAACTTATGGCCGCTGTAATAGCATCATCATTTTTAAGATTAAATTGACTTTTGAAAGTAAAACCAACACTTACCAGTGTACCTCCTTCCAGCGGTGGTTGCAGCCCAACTCCTATAAAGTACTCTGCCTTTTCTTTTTGTGCAGCAGCAGTAAATACAATAATAACCACCGCAATAAACGTAAGTAAATAAAATTTCATTGGTATTATTCTTTCTAAAGCAAATCAAAGTTTGAAAAAAAACAAATTAAGGACAGTGCCATTCATCTAAATAAAATATAAAGCCATTTGTTGCATCTGAAATGCATTTAACAGCGTACTAATGTGTTTTTCATTTTCCGCTTCAAACATTTTTCTTTGCAGCTTGCCTAACTTTGTATAGAACAAGAGAAACGATATTTCGATGACTACTATTACTAAAGCTGACATTACTCATGCAGCAATTCTTGCTCATATTGGTAAGAAAACCTTTATTGAGTCACATGGTATGAGTGCCCCGGAGAAGGACATCAATGAATTTGTGCGTATGAAATTTAACGAAGCAGCAATTCTTAAAGAATTAAACTCCCCAGGAGCATTATTTTATATTATTTATGTAAATGGCAATCCGGCAGGATATTCCAAAATTGTTTTGAACGCCGTTCATTCAAAAGTGCCATTGCCTGATATTACGAAACTGGAACGTATATTTCTTTTACAGCAACACTACGGAACAAGCATAGGTAAGGAATTATTTAATTTCATTCTCAGATTATCAAAAATGTTTAACCAATCGGGAATGTGGCTGTATGTGTGGACAGAAAATAAAAGAGCCATTAATTTTTATAAAAAAAACGGGTTTGAAATTATAGACGACTACAATTATAAGATTTCGGATACTCATTCAAATCCCAACTATTGTATGTTTCTAAAGTATTAGAATTCTTTGTCTTTAAGAACGGGTTTTTGTAAAGAACGCCTCATATACAGCTACAGAACGCAAGTTATTTCCTATCAATGCCTTTATTCCAAAGATTTTTGTTGTATAGCTATAATTAGTGCTTAGCCACATTCTTGTATTTATATATTTCACAAATTTGTTTCCAACTAAATTAACTGTTATGTGGAAGGCAATTTTGAAAACGGGTTTATTAGTCGGAACGCTGGACATTATCGCTGCTTGCTTACAGGCCTGGCTATCAAATGGAGTTAAACCAGCCTCAGTTCTCAAGTATGTTGCAAGCGGTGTGTTTGGAAGAAAGGCATTTTCAGGCGGTTTTGATATGATGGCCTGGGGATTACTCTTTCATTTCATAATTGCGTTTGCCTGTGTTATTGTCTTTTATTGGGCTTATCCCAAAATGCATTTTTTATGGCGTAACCATCTCTTAAATGCAATACTAATTGGCTTGGTTGCCTGGTCTGTTACTAATCTTATCATCCTCCCTGCAAGTAATGTTCCTGCGCCTCGTTTTTCGTTTAGCCGGGCAGCACAGGCTTTTGGGATTTTAACTATCTGCATTGGCTTGCCATTAAGTGTTATGGCAAAAAAATATTACCTGCCGGTCCAAGATGATGATAAAGTTTCAACACAAGATAACAGACCACGGACTAACTAGTATTGCTATCAAAATTTATAAATGACTACTCTTAGTCTCCTGTTATTACCGTTGTCCCGGATAAGCAAAGCCGGATAACTATCTGTGGAAACTATATCAATAATTTCCGGGTCCGCCATTCCAAGTTTATCTTTAATATGCGTAATGGTAGCTCCTTCATCATATGTTTCGAAAAGCGATAAGGTAGTATTCGTTCCGTTTACACCTCCTCCAAAAATTATGTGCTTTTTATTTGCTGGATTAAGCCAGACACCTTTTATATAGGCAGAAGGTAAAGAGCCTGACTCTGTGCTTTTAAACAGATACTTCCATTGCGTACCTTCCACTTTACTTAAAGCTCCTTCCATACCCACATAAAGCACACCGGGGTTTGATTGAAATGTTTCCAGGCAATTGGGTCTTCGGTTTTCCCACTCATAGTTTTTGCCTATGAATTGATTCAATGTACCAAGCTGAACGGGGTCGGTTGCATCAATACTGTATTTCCCTAGCCATGCATGGTCTAATGGAGCCTCTGAGCCCTGAAATATCTCATTCGGATTTCCATCCAAAAAATTGATAACACAGTCGATGCCAAAATAAGACTCTGTTCTGTAATTCTGCCTGTGCCAGTTTTGTCCGCCATCTTTTGAAATGGCGATTGTAGCACCACCAAGATTTGCAAAAACCTGATTGGGAAAACCGGGCCTCACTCTGATATCGGAGTAGGTTTCGTATCTGCTATTCCTGATATCAAAAACCGGTGAGCTGACCGGCTGCCATGTAAGTCCGGCATCACTCGAAATGTATAATGATTTTTCGGTTGCATTGTTTGATTCTGCAGCAGCAATAAACTTTCCGGCAACATAGGGATGATTGTAAAGCAGGTTGATTTTCTTTCCATCCAATCCGGCTCTTTGCCAAACCCTATCTGAAATTTTCATCTTCCAAACCCCATCATTAGTGGCAACAAATAGGTCTCCCAAGCGGTAGAACATCATTGCGGGTGTAGGAATGGTAACAGATGAAACGTTTGATACGTAACCATAATCCAGAAGTTCGCCTTGCTTTGATGAAGAACCATTTTTTTTACATCCCATTAGAATTACTACCGACGATAATACAGTTATTAGATTTCGCATAGATAAATATTTACTTTAAGGTTGTCTGACACCGCAATTTTAAAAACCGTTGCTCAAAAAAGAAGCAGCAGGTGTTAAATAAAAAATAAAGCAAAAAACAAACTATGAGTGAAACGATTTTCTGTACCACCGGCTACTTCCATTGCAAGTGTTGCCATCAATACACTTAATCAAAAGACCATATTCATATTATGTGTAAGCAAAGCAGGGAGTAAGGAAAGTAGCATATTATTTAACCTTAAATTTCCTGAATAGACAATTTTCGAAAATCACAAACGCCTAAACAAACTTCGCAACCATTTAGTTGTTCACAAATCAATTTCCATTCGTCCAACAATATTTGCATTTTATATGATGATAACTGGCTTCTGTGTTTTTTGGGAAAAAATTGGAAAAAAATTTGTGCAACCCGATAGTTGCACATATATTTGCAACCAGTAAGTTGCGTATATAAACAAACATATTATGAAAAGAGATGTATTTCAGGCAATAGCCGACCCGACACGAAGAGCAATTTTGGTGTTACTGACGCTGCAAACAATGACACCCAATGCTCTTGCAGAACATTTTGACAGTAGCAGGCAGGCTGTATCAAAACACATTAAAGTTTTAACAGAAGCACAGCTTGTAAAGCAAGAACAAGCTGGCAGAGAAATATATTATCACTTAAATCCTAAAAAAATGAAAGAAATAGCAGACTGGTTAGAACCCTTCCGCCTAATGTGGGAGAGCAAGTTCAGCAAATTAGATAACGTATTAAAAAACTTAAAAACGAAACAACATGGAAAATAAAACACAGGTTATAAAAGACCTAAAAGAAAAATCAATTTTAGTATCAAGAGAATTTGATGCTCCCCTTACCAATGTATGGCGGGCCTACACCGAAAGTGAGTTACTAGACCAATGGTGGGGGCCAGCTCCTTGGAAGGTTGAAACAAAGTCAATGAATTTTTCAGTTGGCGGGTTCTGGCTGTATGCAATGGTAAGCCCCGAAAATGAAAAGCACTGGGGTAAGATGAATTACACTGCTATCAGCCATCATGAAAGTTTTGAAGTTGAAGATGGTTTTTGCGATGAAGATGGAAACCTTAATACAGTAATGCCCATCTCAAAAGGGAAGCAGGTGTTTACTCAAACAACCACTGGTACGTTGGTTGAATTTAAAATGATTTACTCAACGGAAACTGACCTGCAAAAAATAATTGAAATGGGATTTGAGCAAGGCATTACGGCCTGTATTGAACAGTTGGAAACATTACTTAAAGAAAATAAATTTTAAACTATGCACACTGCACTTGCTTCATCAAGCTTAGTATGTGGGGTACTTTCCCTTTTGAGTTTATTAATTTTACATTTTACCAGCTCCGAGTTTAAACCCAGTTGGCGAATGGTAAGCGAATATGCCTATGGTAAACATAAATGGTTGCTTACATCATTTTTTTTCTGCTGGGGCCTAAGCAGCATTCTCCTTGCCATAGTGCTATGGGGTTTTGTGGAAAGTACTTGGGCAAAATTTGGCATCATCTTACTGATTGTTTCCGGAATCGGTGCATTTATGGGCGGCTTGTTTGATGTAAAGCACAAACATCATGGTTTGGCTTTTCTATTGGGCATACCAACGATGCCAGTTGGCGCATTATTGGTCAGCTATCACCTTATTAACAACCCAAATTGGCATTCGTATAAAACACCCATCTTAATTTCTGCCCATTTAATTTGGATTAGCTTGGTTTTAATGGCCATTGGAATGATGGCAATGTTTTCAAGCTTTAAGAAAGCAGGTATAACCTGGGATAAAAATACCGTGCCGCCGGAAAAACTACCAGATGGTGTAACTGCTTATGGGGGATATGCAAATAGATTTTTAATACTCTGTTATGTTGGGTGGGTAATATTAATTGCAAAAATATTTTTATCATTTTAAATTATTAAAACATTTTATCATGGAAAATTTACAACAAAACACAAAACTTGCCAAGCTTGTAATAACTACATCCATGCTTGCGTTGCTTTTATTGCTCCTGCTGCATTTTCTAAGCCCGGAATTTGGCCCTTCCTGGCGTATGGTAAGCGAATATGCTTTGGGTAAACATCAATGGGCATTAACACTTTTCTTTCTCCTTTGGGGTGTAAGTTCATTTAGTTTAGCACTTATACTATGGAAAGAAGTAACTACGAAAGCCGGAAAAATTGGAGTAATCTTTTTATTTATTTCTGGCATTGGTACCGCTTTAGCAGCAATTTTTGATGTAGAAAATAGTTTGCATGGTTTAACTGCCGCTTTAGGAGTACCAACGTTAATTGTGGCCGCTTTGCTAATCAGTTATAATTTAAGAAAAAAAGAAAATTGGGCAACAGATAAGAAGCGATTGCTGTTATCAGCACATTCCACCTGGTTAAGTTTAGTCTTGATGGCTGTTACGATGATGCTTATGATTAGTGGTTTTCAAAAGGCGGGTATTGAATTTTCTGAAAACAGTGCTCCGCCGGAATCTGTACCGGATGGTGTAATTGCATTGGGTGGTTATGCAAACAGGATATTGATAGTTACGTATATCCTATGGTTGGTAATTGCCGCAAGAGTTTATATTAAATCCCGTAATAAAAACTTGCAATATGCCAGCTAAATACGATACCATTGATAAGTACATCGCAAGTTTTCCAACAGAAATTCAAAGAATGCTGCAATCCATAAGGCAGTCTATCCAACAGGCCTGCCCCAAGGCAACAGAAACTATCAGCTATGCAATACCTACTTTCAAGCTGAATGGCAAGTTTCTTGTGTACTTTGCTGCGTTTAAAACCCATATCGGTTTTTACGCCACACCAACAGGCCATGCAGAATTTGAAGAGGATTTGTCAGCTTACAAACAAGGAAAAGGCTCTGTTCAGTTTCCTTTGGATAAACCAATGCCGCTTAACTTAATAAAGCGGATTGTAAAATTCAGAGAGAAAGAAATTTTAAACGCTGTAAATAAATAAATTTAATAACATAAATTAGTATGTATGTCATTTCAAGCTTATTTAGATACTATTAAAACAAAAACGGGCAAAGGCCCCGATGATTTTAAAAAACTGGCAGAGAAGAAAGGTTTTCTAAAGAAAGGAAAACTTACTGAAGGTGTAAAGGCCGGAGAAATTGTACAATGGCTGAAAGATGATTTTGCTTTGGGACATGGTCATGCTATGGCATTGTTTGCACTTTTTAAAGGGGTTAAAAAAGAAGGCGATAAGTGACTTGAACAAATTGATTGGATGTCCCCAGCGTTTTTCTTCTTATTAAAATAACATGGTTAGCATCATGGTGGAAATTGCACAATTCCGAAAACTGGCACTCTCTTTTCCCGACACAAGTGAGCAGCCACATTTTGAAAAATCTTCATTCAGGGTTGGCAAAAGGATATTTGCAACTTATGATGAAAAAAATAACCGTGCCTGCCTAAAATTATCCGAAATAGACCAGGATGTTTTTTCGGTATTTGACAAGACCATTATTTATCCGGTTCCAAACAAATGGGGAAAGCAGGGCTGGACACTTGTGGAGCTCTCCAAGATAAATGTTGCTATGTTTAAAAATGCCTTAACAAAGGCGTATTGGGAAGTGGCTCCTGCCGGATTAAACAAAACAACAATGCACAGAAGAAATAAATGAACATTAAGATTATAAAGCTCTCCGTTGACCACCTCGCCTTGGCAAAGCAATTCTTCATCTGGAATCAAACAGATGAGAATGTTGAAAGCCCTGTTATTCTCTCCGACAAGTATCTTCTAACACTTCTTTCAAATAACTTCTTTCATGCTTTTGTCGCTCTTGATAATGAGGCAATTATTGGGGGTGTTATGGCTTATGAATTGCCCATGTATAGTAAAGAGGAAACAGAAATGTTCTTATATGAGATTGGCGTAGAAGAAGCATACCGGAAGAAAGGCGTAGCAACACAATTAATACATAAGATAAAGGAAGTTTGCAATGAAAAGGGAATCAACACGATGTTTGTCGGCAGTTCCTTAGATAATCATGCGGCTAAGCAATTGTATAAATCTACAGACGGAAGAATGGAACTTATTCCGTGGTTTACTTATAATTTGGATGATAACGAAAACCAATAAGCAGTCCTGCCAAAAGGATTTCTCATTATGATTCTATGCCATTACCACCTTTAGCAGCCAGGTTTTTCGGTGCACTCGTCTGTACAGGGTTATTGCTGTAATCCCTAACGCTATTGATAAATAATATTCAAACCATGAAAGACCCGGCTCAATCCTTCCACCGTTTATATAAAACGTTACTCCTTCATCATAACGAAACGGCGAAACCATTGTACCGGATAAAGAGTACTGTGAATTGAGTTTGCATCGTCCTCAGCAAACACAATTCCTGATGTAAATAGGTCTGAATACAGGAATTGCAAAAGCAGTAGTGTATACAAAAAACAAATAACTTTATGGATATGAGCACCACTCAGAACAACGATAAAAGCACTGTTTTTCAAAAAGGCGGCGGGGGGACGAATTATGAACAATATATTCAAACTGCATTTATTACTACGATGGTGGTGAAAGGGAATGCTCCCTGCATTCCTCAAAACGAAATTGAAGAAATTGTACTACAATCATCAAATAAAGGTTGGAGCACTGATGACCTTTTCGTTATTGCAAAATCAGCCGTAGGGACACATCAACTTTTAATTCAATCAAAGCACACAATCGTATTTTCAGCAGATAATGAAATATTTAAAGATGTAATTAATTCTTTTTGGAAAGATTTTAATAAGCCCTTTTTTGATAAACTAAATGACAAACTAATTATCACTAAAAACAGGTTAAACAATATTGAAAAAAATTATGTAAAAGGATTGGTTAATTGTGCTAAAACACATAACTCTGAAACTGATTTTCTAAGTGAGGTGAACAGAATAAAAGCCTTGCAAGAACGGCTTGAAATATTTAAAACAGTTCTGCGAGTCGCTAATGACAACAAGCACCTTACGGATACTGATGTATGGCAGTTCTTAAGATGCCTTGATGTATTGGGGTACGATTTTTTAAATGAAGGAAGTGTAGATGAAACTAATTTTCTGAACCTTATTAAACTTTCGAAACATCCCGAATCTACAAAAAGTGAAAAAGACATTTGGAACAGTATCGTTACGTTCATAACCAAACATAATCCTTCAGGGGGAAGCATTACCAAGGATTCAATTAAGCAATTGGAGTTTTATAATGATTTTGATTTAAGCAGAATTGAGCCTGCCTATTCATCTGTTCGGAAACTTATTAGCGATGGTGCTGCAATTCTGAACCCAATTAAAAACGTAATTGGTGAATCTGCATCTGGCTATCATTTATCCAGACCAAGTGTTTATACTTCTTTAAGTGATGCAATTCCTGAAGCAGATATTATTTTTTTAACTGGCAAAGCTGGAGCAGGAAAATCAGCAATCGTAAAGGATTTATTAATTAAACCCGGAATTCATTCTACTGCTATTATATTTAAAGCCGACCAGTTCAACAGACCTCATCTTGCAAATGTATTAGCTGATATGGGAATTTCTCATTCCCTATCTGATTTGTTTTCCTGTTATTCTTTATTGCCAGAAAAATTAATCTTTATTGATAGCCTTGAAAAGCTTTTAGAAGATTCAGACCCTGACAATGCATTCAGGCAGTTACTTTCTTTTGCAAATGAAAATGACATTAAAGTAATTGGAACATCCAGAAAGTATGCAGTAGAGCTACTAATTCAAAAATATGGCATTCCAACAACCAATCTAAAAGTTATAGATGTACCTCCGTTAACAGATGAAGAACTCACCGAAGTTGAAAGAAGCTTACCTGCCTTAACAAATCCTTTAAGCAATAAAAATATCAAAACTCTTTTACGAAGCCCAAAATATCTTGACTTTACAATTCGTTCACTGCAACAATTTCCTGAAGACTTTACTGCAACATCATTAACAGGGTTTAAAAACAAACTTTGGAATACTTTGGTGTGCAACGCTTCCTATAGGGTTAATGGTTTGCCAGCAAAAAGAGAAGACGCATTTATGGGGATAGCTGTTTCAAGAGCTAAAGAAATGAAGCTCTTTATTAAACCGGTTAATGCTGACGAGGAAGCTATTGACTTATTGGAAAGCGATGATGTCATTTTTCAGGATGGCACAAACAGAAAGTATGCACCTTTTCATGACATTTTGGAAGATTGGGCTTTGGTAAAATATGTATCTGCTAACTATGAAGAAAACACAGCGGACATTAAAATATTCTTTCAGCAATTGGGTAACCAGCCTGCCATAAGAAGGGCTTTCAGATTATGGATAGAAGATGTATTGGTTGATGATGAAGCGAAAGTTGCCGCTTTATTACATTCAGTTTTACAAAATAACCAACTTGAACATTACTGGGCAGATGAGTTACTTGTTGCCATTCTCAAATCCGATGATTGCAAATCATTTTTTGTTTTTTTTGAAAAAGAATTACTTGCACAGCAGGGTAAGTTTTTTAATCGCTGTATGCATCTGATTAAAACAGCTTGCAAAGAAAATAATTATGTAGTAAGTGATACCCCTCTTTTACTACCAATTGGCTCTGGTTGGCAATACTCTTTAATTTTTATAGTAAACAACCTTACACACTTAAGTAATTTACGTAGCTCTATTTTGGAGTTTCTTGATAATTGGGAATATCGGCTTGTGTTCCAATATCCAAGAAATAAAGATGAATTAAACGCTGTAAAGGGTATTGTACTTTTTTTTATAAAGCAGATAGAAGATGCAGATGAATTTTGGCAGGAAAGGGCAACAGAACGACTTCAAAAACTGCTTGTTACAATATTGTTTGACATTGCAGGCATCGCCAAACAGGAGATTGAAACTCTGGTAACGGCTGCACTTAAAGGAGTAGAGGAAAAAGGCAATTGGCGGTTACGTTCATTTTATAAAATAGTGTTGGAAAAGTTTTTGGGTGGAATAAGAACACAAAGAGTTTGCTTGCATTTACCGGATTTGGTGATTGAAGCTGCCTGGAAGCAATGGAAATACAATCCACCTATTCTAAAACCAGAAGATTTCGGGAATGACCCTATTATACGATACATGGGAGATTCGATAGACCGCAATCATTGCTGGGGCATTGAAGACAGCTTTACTACTTTTCCATCTGGTATTTATAAAACACCCATTTATAATTTGCTGACTTTTCACCCGGTAAAAGCTCTTGAGTTTATCACCAGTTTTCTAAATTACTCGGTAGAATTTTATGTAAAGGCCAACTGTAACTATAAACATGAAGTAAAAGAAATTGAAATTACCCTCAATGATGGAACCACTGTAAAACTATGGGCAGGCTGGGAACTTTGGATAGCGTACAGGGGAATTAGCGTTACCGACTATCTCTTAGAATGTCTGCTTATGACCCTTGAAAAACATTTACTTGAGATTGCTTCAGCTAAAAATGAAAAAAGTAGGGAAAGCCTTAAAATTATTTTCGAGTACTTATATACCCATAGTAATTCAGTAATGCCCTTGGGGGTAATGGCAAGTATAATGATGGCATATCCTGCAGAAGCCGAAGAAGCTATGTTACCGCTGGTTTCCCTGAAAGAGATGTATCAATGGGAATCGAGCCGCCCTCTACAGGAGCATTCAAGCTTTGCCCCTTATGATGACCACATACCATTTGCACAAAAAGAGCGGTGGGAATCGAACCAATTACCACACAGACGAAAATACACAAGAGGTTTTGCTGATTTCCTGGTAGATTATCAATTAACTATTGGTAAGATTAATCCGCAATTAATAGAAATATTTGACAGAATGTGGGAAGAAGCAAAACCAGATGATATCATTTGGCGAAAGAAGTTAACTGAAATTGATACACGAAAATGGAAAGTAAGTGAGTTTGAGGAAGGGTCAGGACAATTTATGATACAGCCAAAGTATGAAGAAAGTGTTGCGGAGTTTATGGACACCGGAAAAGAGCAAATGGAAATTGCTAATAAAGCTTCAGGCTATTCGCTGAAGTTATCTAAAGTATATGAAAAGAACGAGCAAATTGGTTTTGAAACGTGGCAAGAATATTACTTTTATTATTCGTCCCAGAGTGCTATTGATATTTTGCATGACAGGCCAGTAACGCTGGCCTATATAGGTTTGAGAGATTTTTCAAAAGTTTTATCAGCAGATGAAGTAAGCTGGTGCATTCGAAGTCTATGTAAAACCATAGGTACGATTATAGGAGATACCCGTAACAGAAATTTCAGTCTTAGCAGGGAATACAATCTGATTGAGAAAGAAATAGCCTTAAGTTCTTTCCACCTGCTTTTTAATTGTGTAACAGAACAAATTGATATTGATGAATTAACCTTTATGATGCTTTTTGCATTAATTGCACCTTTTGGTGAGCATGAAATTGAGAAAATAACAAATTATATAAGGCATGATTTTTCAAAATTACATTTGAGTGTAACCAAGAGGATTTGGGAAGGCATAATTCATTACAGTAAATTCATTAAAGAGAATCATTATTATCATGACGACCATGACAGCAACCGTCTTTCTGAAGCAAGAAAAAAGGAATTTGATTTTGTAGAGAGTTTATGTAAAACCAATAACCATTTACCGCCTGATTTTACCGAACTAAATTTCAACCAATTTGAAGCCCATTATCTGGCTATTGCATTTTGTATTATCCCTGCTATTAATGCAGACGACAACCAATATGCAGATTTTATTCAAAAGTTTATCTCACTAGTTTATACTGATTTAGATAAAGAAGACGACCACTCATATAATAGAAACGGTGGCAGGCAAATACATCATCGTTTAAAATTCCATGTAGAAAAATGCCTGGCTGAAATTATTCTCTTTAACAATGGAAATACTTCAAAAGGAGTTCTTGGTCGGCTATCTTCATTGGTGTTTAAAATTAAAAGCAACCAGTTATACAAAAAAAACGACTGGCTCGAATTTGTAAACCGAACTTTTGACCTTGTGATTTACAAGCTGGAAGAATTCATATCGAAACCTGAAAACTCTGAAAACACTAAGCCCTTACTTGATGATTTTTGGGACAGATGGAATTATCTCTATGATGTTACTCTGGAAAGTAAAAAAGGGTATTTCAGAAATGCATTATTATTGGACACTGACATTTCATGGCCAGAACAACAAGAGCATTCGGCAATACTTGAAAACCGGAAAGACGGGTACAAGAGAACGGTGTATGAATTTGGGAAAACAAACATTAAGTCAGTCATCAAAGTGCTTTCAACTATTGGTAGAAAAGAGTTCCTTCCCGAAGGGCTAACATGGGTTACTGATATTCTAAGAAAATATCCAAAACAAATTGAAAATATCAATACCCTATCTGCAGAACGATTAGTAAAAAGCCTTTATTATAGCCACATTAGCACTATTAAGAAGAACCCACAGCTTGTTAATGATTTTATCTGGTTGCTGGATAAAATGATTGAATTGGGTAATTCTTCAGCCTACTTGTTTAGAGAGAATGTTATTGTTTATAAAAGAAATGTATAAATTCTTTCATTAGACTCGACGCAATCCTTTCACCGTTTATATTAATCGTTACTCCTTTGTCATAACGAAACGGCGGAACCATTGCGCCGGTTAAAGAGTATAGGGAATTGAGATTGGTCTCTTGTTAGATGCAAAAACCTATCCCGCCAAACACAATTCCAGAAACTGCAAATCAGATTTTATAAAGATGGAATTGCAATACTGCTCATTCAACTGACCCTGCCGCAAAATTATTGTCCTGCTCCGTGCGAAACAAGGTCTTCGTCCCACACCATATAGAGCCGTCAATCGCCACGGGTTTTCAAAAAAATCTCCACCAGATATTTCAAATGCTGCCTGCATTGGGTAGTATTTTATTTGAAAAACCTTGTTTCTCCGCCGCAGTCCTAATGGCTGGTCGCTAAGGTTAAATGAATGAAGCGAAGCTGAATTTATTTAAGAATCATTTTTTAAACATTTAAAATTTACAGTTATGGAAATCATCGGTAGAGTTACTGCGGATGCAACAGTAAACGAAACAAAAGCAGGGAAAAAAGTGGTGAACTTTTCTATTGCTATTAATGACACTTACAAAGTAAAAGGAAGCAATGAAGTAACAAAACTGGTTACTTACATTAATTGCTCGTACTGGATTAATCCGGGTGTAGCTCCGTATCTAACCAAAGGCACTTTAGTAGAGTGTGCAGGCCGTATTGGTGCAAACGCCTGGACAAACAAAGAAGGGGAAGTAAAAGCCAGCCTGACTTTCAATGCCAGCAAAATCAAACTGCATGGCGGTGGTAACAAAGTAAATATAGAAGTTACTACACCTCATACTACTGCCCCCGTTGCAGCAATGGCGGAAGCCGCAGAGGATTTACCATTCTAAAAATCAGGACAGCATTTGCAATGATTGCAGGTGCTGCCTTTTATTTCATCAAACAAAAAATTTACAATTATGGCACACAATATCAATTTCAACGAACAAACACAGCAACACAGCTTCTTCAGCGTAAAAGAAAAAGCATGGCATAATTTAGGGCAGATTGTGGAAGATTACCCCACCAGTAAAGAAGCATTGCAATTTGCAGGACTTGATTTTGAAGTATTGAAAAGACCTAACACCCACAAATTAGATGATGGCGCTGAAGTAGTTTCAAAATCTTCCTTTTATACTTACCGCCCTGATAACTCTGCAATTTTAGGTGACCGATTAGGAAAAGATTATGAAGTAGTGCAAAACATTGATGCCTTTAGTTTCTTTGATGCCATTGTTGGTGGCGAAGGCATACAGTACGAAACTGCAGGTGCATTAGGTAAAGGTGAAAAGATTTTTATTTGTGCTAAACTACCCGACTATATAAGAGTAGCTAACACTGATTGTATTGAGAAGTATTTATTCCTTACAACTTCACATGATGGGTTTGGAAGTATTATGGCAGCATTTACACCTGTGAGAATTGTTTGTAACAATACACTGAGCGCTGCTTTAAGAAATCATACCAATTCCATTAAAATACGCCATACTGCCAATGTAAAGGAAAGACTGGAAGAAGCCCACAAAGTATTAGGCATTTCCAACCGGTTAAGCCAGCAATTAGACGGTATATTTAACCAATGGGCAAAGGTTCGCATTACTGATAAGGAAGTGCAGAAACTGATACAAATGGCAATGGTTACTAACAAAGAAGTGTTGCAGAATATTCAAAACGGTGAACTGGATGAACTAAGCACCTGTTTTAAAAATATGTGTGATGCTGTGTATGAATACAACTTTGCCAGTCCCACGCAGCAAACAGAAGCTACCAAAGGAACAGTGTTTGGTACATACAATGCTATCACAGGCTATTTTCAAAATGTACGGAACTATAAAGACGATGAAGCCAAAATGAAATCGCTATTGTATGGCGGTACTGCACAATTAAAAACTCAAAGAGCCTTTCAGCTTTGTGAGAGTTTTGTAAAAAGTAAACTGGCGGGGACATACAATTGATGATTTGACAAAAAAAGGGCATTGTTAAGTGCTCTTTTTTTGTTTATAAAGCTGCCCCGCTATATTGAGGCAGATTTTGGGAAATGGCGGGGCAGCTTGTCCTACATCTCTTTTGATTATTGAATGATTTACGAATCTACTTTATTATCTCCTTTATGCTTTCAATTAGTATTTCAATCTCATTCAATGAGTTGTAATAATGCGGCGAAGCCCTTACCGCCCATTTAACTTTTTTCTCGTCAAAATCAATTACGCCAAAAGCCCGGTAGCTAGGTACTACATTTATTTTTCTTTTTAGCAATTCACTTACAATAAGTAGAGGGTCAGAATTTTCTACTGTAAACGTAACCAGGCCCCCTTGTTCAGGGCCTCTGTCTAATACTCTTATCCGGTCAATAGCTGCTAGTTTTTCACGGGTTAGTTTTGAAAGTAACTTTACCTGTTGCCAAATTTTTTCTTCGCCAATATTCCTGCAATATTCTATCGCCGCTGTTGTACCAATCACAGTTGAATATGCAAATTCCCAATCTTCAAATCTTTTCGCATCCGTCTGCTGTATGTATTTATCTTTTGAAACCCATTCAGCCCCTCTCATATCTATAAACATTGGCTCAAGCCCCGCTTGCAATACTTTGTCTGAGATATACAATGCACCAGTGCCACGGGGGCCTCTCAAGAACTTGCGGCATGTAACACTCAGAAAATCACATTTCAACTTTCTTACATCCAATTTCATCTGCCCCGCACTTTGGCAGGCATCTAAAATATACCATGTCTTATCAGGATAAACATCTCGGTATTCTTCATAAATTGTTGCAATCTGCGCCACTGGCTGGACCAAGCCTGAATTAGTAGGAATGTGAGTAATTGCTACCAATTTAGGAAGGTACTTGTGTAGCTTTTCTTTTAAATCAGTCAAGTCCACCCCACCAATAGTTGCGTTATTGATGTGAACGATTTTGATACCAATTCTTTTTTGAAGCGAAAGAAATTGAATTTGATTAGATACAAAATCATCGCAATCAGTTAAAATAACATCTCCAGCAACAAAAGGGATTGAGGATAAAGCCCTGGTGTATGAATCTGTTGCACTTGCAGTAAAAGCAATGTTTACAGGTTTGCAATTAAACAACAATGCTGCCTCTTCATAAAACTTGGCTATGATATTTGCCCTAAATGCAGATGCCTCATAGCCTCCAATTTCCGATTCCAATTTTATGTGGTCAAGTTGTGCTTGTGTAACAACATCGGGCATTAAGCCAGAGCCAGCATTATTGAAGTGAATAACATTTTTAGTTCCTGTTGTTTCCTCACGGAATTTTAATATTTCTGCTTCTGTAAATATACTGTCATCTGGAAGTGAAAAGTTTGCATTAGAGCTACCCATATTTATTTTATTGATTTTAATTAATATAAGCAATACAATCTATTTCTATCAAAACGTTTAATTGCACTCCCTTGGGAGCTACTTTACTTCGAACAGATTCATTACCGGTAAATTATTCTTTATACACTGAAATTAGTTTTGAAAATATTTCCCTCCCCGAGAAAAATATATTTTCGCCAATATTCCTAAAGTCAAGACCAGTTTGTTACAGCACTATTCTTAAGTTTTAAATAACCCGCTTTATCTGCTCTCCAATTTTAACTGTATCGGAATTTTTAGATGTCCGCACAATACAGTATAATGAATCGCAGGTTCTTATTTCCAGTTAATAAATATTAATTATTTCCGGTGCTAACTCAGGAATAAAAGGTTTTACTTTCTTAATTTATATCAGCATCAAAGTTATCAGAGATGTAATGCATTATTACTGCATTGTTACTATTTTTACGCATGAGTTTATTTATTTTTATATATCAAATGGGTAAAATATGCAATCACTTGATGAGTATGATAAAAAGCTTCTAAGGCTTCTTCAACAAAACAATAAGCTCACAACTGATGAGCTTAGTAACAAAGTAAACCTCAGTCAAAGTGCCGTACAAAGAAGAATTACCAGGTTGCGAAACGAAAAAATAATTGAGGCAGATGTTTCAATAGTTTCACAAAAAGCGGCTGGAATTGGCGTTACATGTATTGTTGACATCATATTGCATGAAGGCGGCTCAAAATCACTTGATAAATTTAAAACTGCTATGAAAAACTGTTCGGAGGTGGCTCATTGTTACTACGTAACCGGCACCTACGATTTTGTCTTAATTGTTAATACAAAAGATATGAGACATTTTGAAGAATTCTCTAAGAAGCATTTGACAGATAACACTAATCTCAAGCATTTTTATACCCATGTGGTAATGGATAAAGTTAAGATGGATTATGGAGTAAGAATTTAAATACTACTTTTCTTTCGTCAGAATATTAATTACTTTCCTAAATTTATCATTATCGTTCTATACCATAAATTATTGATTTAATCATTAATTCCCCCAAGAAGTTCTCCTTTTGGCTGCTGAAGCGGCCATGAAATTCCGGTTTAAAATAAAAACTCTTTGCTAAGTTGGCACAGCAAAGTCATTTGTACAAAGGCTTTTCAGCTTTGTGAGGATTTTGTAAAAGGTGAAATGGTAGGGATTTATAATTGATTATATGATAAAAAGGGGCATTGCAAAATGCTCCTTTTTTCTTTGGAAAGCTGCCCGCTATGTTGTGGGAGATGTTGGGAAATGGCGGGGCAGCTTGGGAGCATTGGATTATGACCTGAGTGTTTAATAACTTTAGGTGCCTTTAATTTCTCAACCGAAAAAGGTTTATAAGATACCCGCAACACCTAAAATTATTTTGAACCCGGTTTTTGTAAAGGATTGTAAATCACACATTTTAATTAAATTTACAAGTATTATTTGACCTTAAACCTTTACGTTGTTCCAAATGCCCATTAACTGGAATAATATACGTCCTTTGAATAATAGCCTGAATGATGGCTTTGAAGAGTTGGTATGCCAATTAGCTGCAAGAGAAATAATTACAAAGCAATACAAGTTTTACAGGATAGGAAAGCCTGATGGCGGAAAAGAATGCTTTTGGGAGCTTACAAATGGGAAGCTTATTATGTGGCAGGCAAAATACTTTACTACAAGTTTAGGGTCTGCTCAGTGGAAGCAAATTGATGACTCTGTACGTAATGCCATAGACAATCATCCAAAACTAACAAAGTATTATATATGCCTTCCTATTGATATGCCCGATGGAAAAGTAAATGGCAAAAAATCCATGCTTTCAAAGTGGAATTCTAAAGTGGTTGAATGGAAAAATTATGCCCTCAAAAAATCTCTATCCGTTGACTTTGATTTTTGGGGAAGTTCACAATTAATTACAAAGCTTTCGAAAAAAGAAAATGAAGGCTTAAAATACTTCTGGTTTAACAAGGAAGAGCTATCGGATGAGTGGTTTAAGCATAAAAATACCGAAAGCATTACAGCTTTGAGTGCCCGCTATACAAGAGAGCTGAATGTTGACTTACCAATGGCGAAAGTCTTTAATGGTATTGCAAGAGATACAGATTTCCAAACCCGGCTTCATAAGTTCTACACTGCCTTTCTTGATAAATTCAGAAGCACTCGTATTACTTCCGGAAGTAAAAAGTTAAATGGAGAACTGACTAAGCTTGCAAAGACAGCTTTATCCTTGCGAAGTATTTTTGAAAAAATTGATTTTACTGATAACAGCCCAATACCTTACAATACATTTATAAATAAATTAGATACTTGTTTAGATTTAGCTGTAGTCATTCGTTCTTATTTATTTGAGCTGCAAACCAAGGCTGAGAAAAAAAAAGCCACAGGGCAATACGGAACAAAACCATTTTCTAACGAAATAAATCAACTGGCAAATTTTTCGGGGGCTGCAAATGAGTTTAAGCGATTCTTATTGTCACCGGCTTGCAGCCTTGCAAATAAGCCTTTCTTATTAGTTACCGGCGATGCAGGAACTGGTAAATCTCATTTGTTGGCAGATGTTATTGAAAAACGACAAGAAAAGGGAGAGCTAAGCCTTTTTCTGCTTGGGGAAAACTTTACAACAGATGAGATGCCCTGGACACAAATCCTGCAAAATCAACTACGTAAAAATAATTTAGATGAGATTATTTTTCTTGGGGCGTTAAACAGCAAAGCTGAAAGCTTGCAGAAAAGAATTGTACTATTTATTGACGCATTGAATGAAGGCAATGGAAGAAAAATATGGATTAACAGGTTAAGGTCGTTTATTGAAACCATAAAAAATTACCCCTGGCTTGGGGTAGTAATGAGTATTCGTTCTTCATTTGAAAAATTGATTGCCCCGGTGGATGAAATTAATAGTGATGTAATAACGAGAGTAAACCATCGGGGTTTTGCTGATAATGAATACATAGCCATCAAACGCTATTTTCAGTATTATCGCATCACACTGCCATCATCACCTTTTTTAAACCCCGAGTTTCAAAACCCATTTTTTTTAAAACTATTTTGCAAATCACTTTCGGAAAGGGGTTTGAATCATGTACCAGATGGCTATCAAGGTATCACCAGTATTATCGACTTCTTTCTGGAAAGCATCAACATAAAACTGTCAAAACCGGATGGATTGTATTATGATGAACGAAGAAAATTAGTTCAAAAAACTGTTGAAAAAATATTACTTAAAATAGTTGAAGATGGAACAGATTATATCGAATTTGATGAGGCAAATGCAATAGTAGATGGAATTTTCAAAGATGCCTGCAGCACCCGGGAACCATATTTGTTACGCCTGATTTCAGAAGGAATTTTTAACGAAGACCTGCACTGGTGTGAATCTGGTAAATCAACCTATGTTATTTACTTTGGTTACCAGCGGTTTCAGGACCACCTTACTGTTTCCTTTTTACTGGATAAATACTTGGACAAGAAAAAACCTGCTGAGTCTTTCAAAAACGGGAAACTGCATGACTTAGTTAAAGATAAGAGTGCTGTAAATCGTAACCAAAACCTCATTGAGGCCTTGAGCATACAACTGCCGGAACGGATTAATAAAGAGTTATTTGAAGTAGCCCCGCACACTAAACTATATTATTCAGTCGCTGAAAGTTTTATTCAGTCCTTAAGCTGGAGAAAGAATAATACAATTGGAGAAACGGCCGTGAAGTATGTTAATGAGGTGATACAGGATAATCAACAATTGTTCGACCAGTTTCTTGAAGCAATTCTGCTTAATTCCCTGAAACCCGATTTTTACTTTAATGCTGAACGGATTCATACCTTTTTACTGCGCTTTTCTATGCCAGAAAGAGACCGAATTTGGACAATATGGTTGCAAAATAAATATGGTGACGATAGTTACGAAGTTACCCCGGTTAAAAAAATAATTGATTTTTTCTGGAGCACTGATATGCATAGTCATATTGAGGATGATTCTGCATTTTTAGGCTGTATAACCTTAAGTTGGTTTTTTACAAGTTGTAACCGTTATTTGCGAGACGCTGCTACTAAATCACTGGTAAGCCTTTTGCAAAGCAGACCTCATTTAATTAAACTGCTGTTAGAAAAATTTAAAAATGTAAATGACCCGTATGTTCTTGAAAGGATATACTGTGCTGCCTATGGTGCAGTTCTTAGGACAGAAGGCCATGAATCATTAAAGCCTTTGTGTGAATATATTTATACAGCAGTGTTTAAGCAAAAAGAAGTGTATCCACATATTTTACTCAGGGATTATGCTAGAGAGATTATTGAATTTGCTAACTATGTAGGTGTAAACATTTCTTTCGATATTTCAAGGACAAGGCCACCGTACAAAAGCAAAATTCTGCCAAAAACGTTTCCAACAGTTGCTGCTATAGACAAAAAATACTCACCCAAGAAAGATACAGGCAATTACGGAAAGCTTAATTGGGGTTCCACAGCCATATTAATGTCAATGACGACAGAGTATGGAAGAGGAACTGCCGGATATGGTGATTTTGGCCGATATACTTTTCAGGCTGCATTTGATGATTGGGAAGTTGATTATAATGGGTTAAGTAACTATGCAGTTCAACGAATTTTTGAATTAGGGTACGACCCCAAATTATTTACCAGTTTTGATGCAGAACAAGGTTCAGGTAGAAGTGCAGGACATAAAGAACGGATTGGGAAGAAATATCAATGGATTGTTTTTTACGAGTTATTAGCAAGGGTTTCGGACCAGTGCAAGTTAACAGATGAATCTGCCTGGGGCAGCAGGCCAAAGCCTGCTATGCCATATGATGGCCCTTGGTATCCCTACGTAAGAGATATTGACCCATCCTTGTTGGTTAGAGAAATAAGTGCAGAAAGGTATGCGGATGAGTTTTCTCCTTATTGGTGGTTCAATCAACCATATACTCACTGGAATATGGATAATAAGAAATGGATTGAAACCAAAAATGATTTACCCCTGCCTGCTGATATTTTAGAGGTAACAGATGAAGAAAACGAAAAATGGCTGTGGCTTGAAATTCATCCCGAGTGGGGTGAAAAAGAGCCGTTAGGGGAAGACAAGTATAGTATTCAGCGGAAAAGGCTATGGTATCAAATGAGAAGTTATCTTATAAAAGAGAAAGAATTAGCACAATTCAAAAAAGCTTTCGCAAAAAGGGATTTTTATCGTGGTGAACTGCCTGAAGCAAGAACTATGACTCATGTTTATGACCGGGAATATTATTGGTCGCCCGCATTTAAGTTTTTTAATAAACCGTACTATACTGGAGAAGACTGGATTAAAATACAAAAAAAACATGGTGATGACTACGTAGCCGAATTGCATCGAACCACTGAGTATTTTTTGTGGGAGGAAGAATTTGACTGCTCAAAGGAATCACCGATACAGTTTTACAAACCAGTTGAATACATTGTAAAAGTGTTACAATTAAAGAACACTACAATAGAAGGTGAAATGACAGATAAGACCGGGAAAAAAGTCTGCTTTGACCCTTCTGTAAACAACAAGAGTATCGGAGGCTTGCTGATACGAAAAGAATATTTACTTGACTTTCTCAAAAAAGAGAAACTTTTACTTATATGGGGTGTAGTCGGAGAAAAACAATTCTTAGGAAATTTCAGAGATAAAGAAGCGTATTGGGGAAGGCAGAACATTTCAGGCCTTTTTACGCTTACCAACGAAGGTATTAATGGGAAATTTATGTTTGAAAAAGAAGAATAATTAACAAAATGCTCTCTCAAGACCAATATGACAAATATGATTTGCTGTTGCCATCAAAACTTGATGGTGGCTTATTAATTCTTGCCTTATATCAGAAAATAAAAGACAAAGAACTGGACGAACAGTTTACGATTAATGATATAAAGGAAACACTTGTGGAGATAGGTGATAAATACGAAGGTCAATCTACACCGCAAATTGAACGCCTTCTGAGAATACTCTTACACTATTATTTGAGCAATAATGCGACTGCCCCTGGGAAGTATTATTTAACTGATTACGCAAAAAGTATTGTTGGATTAGTAAACAACAGGGTTGATAACCCGTATAAAAACTTTAAACTTAAGTCAAGTTTTGAAAAAGCATTTATTATTAAGCCACAGCAAATCAACTCAGCTGATGACCTTGAAATAAGGTTTGGTCACAATTTCATAGCAGGAAGCAAAGAAATTATTTATCATCATTTAGAAGCGTTTAATGATGAATTAAGAGCCGCATATACTCAGTTGGCGGAAATTTTGAAAGCAGACGAATTGAATGCCGCAAATATGGTGAATAATTTTACCACTGTTTTCCGAAAATTTGGTGAAAAAGCAGAAGATATAACTAATGCGATTGCCACCAAAGACAGGTTTTTAAAGGATTTGCAACTAATTGTGGACAGATTTTACAACGCCTTGGAACAGTTCAGGCCCCCAGATTCTGAAGCAGGGTTTAGCCAACTTACTGCCTTAAAAACCGAGTGGCAGAGGGCAGTTCAGGTTTATAATGAGTTAGAAGCTTTTTTTAAAACAGTGGATTACAGAATAGCTAATATTCGCAGGCAAATAAATAATGCAAGTGACAAACTAAGCGAATTGCATGAACATTTTACAACAAGAGCGGTAATGCGGCTGCAGATTAAACGGCTATTGGATTTAGCACTTGAAAATGCAGGCTATCATGAAACGGGTGTTGTCTTTAACGCAAACTTTCCGTTAAAAAATGTGATTTCTAAGAAAACAAGATTCTTTTTTCCTGAGCACTACGATTTTGAATTAACTGTTCAGAATGAATTGTTGCAGATGCAAGCGGATAAAGTGTATGAAAAACAAAAGAGACATGAAATTGAAAATAAAATCATGCGGCAGCAAGTTGTCGCAGAATGGATGGAGAAAGCCGAAGCCAGATTAAACGAAACAGAATCTCTCGAATTGAATGACTTTATGGATGAAATGATTGAATCCGGTGTTGACACTTCTGTTGTTTACGAAGTGGTGGTAGGAGTTGTTACACATTCCAGTAGTTTATCTGGCAGGGTACTTAACATAGAAAAAAAATCCATTGAATTAAGTAATAAAGAATTAGTAATATGGAAAATGAAATTAAGCAATCGCATGAATATGCGTTTCTGAGTGAGGATGATGTTGTACAATATTTTTCGGATATTAATTTCAAACTGTTATCGGGAGTGCATATAGATAACAGGCATTATGCAATATTTTCAGTACTGGAAAAGTACGAAAATCAATGGCGGTCATTTTATGCTTCGCTCTACAATTTGAATCTCGTACAGGATATTTTTGACAGGGAAGTTTACTACTACCTTGAGTTTTTCACCTCAGGAAAGGGAAAACTCTCAGACAATTCTTTACATATTGCTTTAACAGAAATGCAAACAATTACAGGTTTAATGCTAATGGACATGTATTATCAACGCTATTTTGAGGCGCAAAAAATTATTAGTTGGGCTGATATACGTCAGCAGATTGAAGAAAGTGACCACAGAGCCAACTACCAACGCATATTGTTTAATGTCACCAGGCTTTCTTATTCTGAAAATGAATGGCAGTCAGTTGAAAAAAAATTCCGGGATGCGATTCACAGCTTTGACAAATTGGGCTGGGTAAGCAAAGAATCGTCTCTGGGGGAGGAATTGATTTTTGAAATAAGGCCTGCCATTCATCGCCTTGCCAAGTTATATTCGTCTGAGCTGGAAAACTTTGAAAACTTTTCTATTATGTTAAAACAGAATGAAGAAGCATGACCTATCCCAGAATATACTCTTTATCCACTGTGGGCATATTAAAGCATTATGTGCATGACTATCTATTCCATCCATTCCGTACAGACTTCGTAGGCGACAACGGCGTTGGAAAATCAATCATTGCCGATTTGCTACAAATATTGTTTGTTTACGACAGTGAGTTAATTAGGTTTGGTACAGATGGTCTCCAGCAGGAAAAACGAAATATAGAGTCTTTGCCATATAAAAGCCGCATTGCCTACTGCACGGTTAATCTTGAAGTGAGGGAACGGGAATTTCTTACAATTGGTATTTGTATAAATAGTGGCCGTGGCAGACACATTGTGCCATTTATAATTTCCAAAGAAGCAGATTTAAGACTTGAGCTGGACAGGCTTGTTCTTACCGGCGATGAGTTACTTTTTGCAACTGATATTCCCGACAACAGTACTGTTCCCGATTTAAACACCCTTGCCAAGAGGCTTTTGACTGATAAAAGACTTTGTCTTAATTTTTTCAGGACAAAAGAGGAAATAAATAGTTACTATAAGTTTCTGTATGAAAAAGAAATTCTTCCTCTAAATCTTGCAAATGAAAAAAGCCTCCGGGCCTATGCAAAAGTTATTCAGTCTTTTTCAAGAGCAAAATCCCTCAACCTTAGCGGTGCGAATGCTTCCCGGAGTTTAAAGGAATTTTTATTTGAAGAAACGGATAAAGAAATCGTTGAGCAGTACACTACACAACGGGGTGAATTGGAGAAAATACTAAAGGAATATAAACGCTTGAATGAAGACATTAAGACCTTAGAAAGAAAGCAGGAAAAACTTGAAAATTTGATGCGCCTCGAAGCTACCTATAAGTCCTGCAATAAAGAGCTGAAACATACACGACTTAGCATTGCATACAATAACCTTCAGGTTCTGAGGAAAGAAGAAATTGAAGGAAAAAGCATGTTTAAACAAAAGCAAGATGAACTATCAGGGCTTAAGACTATTTGCAGTAAACTGCCGAGGGTCGAAATCGCAATAGAAAGGAGCCTGCAAAAAGCTAATGAAAATTATGAATTGCATACTGAGTATAAGCACTTGTTTGACAGTATGGAAATTCTTTCAAAGGAATTAAATGAATTATCATTACTTGTATTACCAAAACTTAATGAAGAATGGGTAGGCGATTGTACTGAAACAGACATAGACTTGCTAACAGTAGAGCAATTAAAAAGTGAAGTTGAATTTGCCAGGCCTTACCTGAAAAAGTACCCAACCTTAAAACAGCTTTTAGCTGCCAGAGACATGCAGGCGAATGAAATTGATGCCCAGAAAAGTGGGTTGGTCAATCAGAAAAATCAGAACGAAAATCTGTTAAAGTTACTTAGTGGTAAAGATGAAAATAGCCTAATGAATTGGTTCTTACAAAACTTACCAAAGCTGGATAAGGAGAAAAAACAGGCAATTCTATATTTTGCTTCTGCTTCTACTGGTATAACGCAAAAACCCAAAAATGCTGAAAGGTTCCTGAATGCAGAGAAATTTTTTGAAGATTTTGATATAATTTCTGACAGTTCCAAAAAAGGGTTTTGGATAAGGCTGGGCTCTGTTTCGGAATTTATTGAATTCACCGATGATGTTTCTTTTCTTTCAGGCAATGGAAGTATGCAGCAATCAATAACTAAGCTGACTAAAAAATTAGAAAGTGAAATTGCACAGATAGATAATAAATTAGCTGAGTATAGAAAAATTACAGACGGTTTACCTTACAGCGAAGAAATAATCCCCATCAACTTTGACCTTACAATTGTAAAAATTGATGCGATGGAACGACTAAAAAAAGCGGTGTATTGCATTTTACATAAAGAAAAAATGGTTCAGCACCTACTGAATAAAAAAAACAAGTACTCGTCCCGTATTGATGAAATAGCAAATACCGTAAGTGTTAATTTTACAGGTAGAGAACCTGAAGTGTTAAGACGGTCTTTTGATGCAGTTAGAAAATTATGGCAGGGCCGATTGAATAAAATTAAAACTTATTCAGGCGGTAAGTCTGAATTATTAAAAAGCTGTGAAACGGATGTAGCCCGTCTCAAGGATAATCTATTCCTGACGTCTGAAAGGCTGGTTAAAAGCGAGTCCGAATTTAATAAACTACAGAATGAGTATTATAATGAGTTTACCGAAGTTATTGAAGATTTTCCTGCAATTACCAGAATGGAAGATGAACTTGAAACTGCATATAATAATGCTTATGGGGAATATACAAGCAAATACATTGAAACAGCCACCCATTTTGCAGAAACAGCTAATGAAAGGAATACGGGAGTTAAAATAGAAATCAACAACCGAAGCTACTCATTCCGGGTTTTGGAAGAAGCTTTGCTGGGCTCCAAAGTCAAAACAACTGATAATATCGCCGCAGCCTTATTTGAAGCAAATCAAAACAGACTCACCATAGCAGATGGCATCAGGGATAATATGATTAATGTATTTGATGGCACTGTTAAAAGCTATAAAAAATATAAAGAGCAGGTTCAGTCGGTCAACGTATTTTTCAAAGAGAGGAAAATCAGTAACCGGTTTTCTTTCAAATTATCATTTACTGAAAATAAGGCAATCAATATTTCTCTTGTAAATGAAATGACTGACAAAGTGCGGCTTACTGCCAAACAAGGTGAGCTGAATTTCAACCAATCTATAGATGAGTTTGTCGAGGAATTTTTTAAGAAGGTAGCCAGGCTAAAAGAAAAGGTGCCAATTGATAAGCTCCTTAACCCAAGAACTTATTTTGAGTTAGCAGTAAGTCTTACTGACCAGAATGACCTTGAAATTCCAGGCAGCACCGGTGAAACGTATTCCGCAATAGCGCTATTAGGTATCGCCCGGCTATCAGTAGCCAGCAGAGAATACAGGAAAGGCTTGCGATTTATTATTCTTGAAGAAATAGGAAGCCTGGACAGCACAAATTTTAATACTTTCCCGGCCATAGCCGAGGAGTTTGACTATCAGATTATCACAATGGCTCCTCATCCATTTAATATTGGTTTAACTGATGAATGGTATGCCCATCACTTAATAAAAGGGAAAGATGACGAGAATATTAATTATAATCCAAGTGCTTCATATTTTAAAACAAGCAAAAGAGCTGAGCAGCTCGAGATTTATCTAAAAAGAAATAAAAAATGAATTGGATAGAGTTAAAAGCCTTGAACAAGCTCTATACAACAGGAAGAGTGAAGCTGAACAACACACTTGTAATGAGTGGGGAGTTTCGCTTTATACACAATTCTTTGAAGCTTATTGAAAGAACTTCCTCTGAATACATTGCTGTTGACGGATTTAGTATGTTTTATGAAGCAAATTTCCAGACAAAATATACAGCGTACAATTTGTTTCTCACCAGTAATAACTTATTAAAACCGCAAACCAGGCTTTCTGATGCTGATATTGCCATTCTAATGAATATTCAGAATTGGAAGCAGGATGGAACACTTGAAGAACTCCGGCGGCAAATAATAGCATCAGATGAATCATTAAGAGGTGTGTCACAAATGTTTTTTAGGAATGAGAAGTACTTAGATAATAAGCCATCATTAGTAGAAGCCCTGAAAAAGATTTTAGATGTCCGGGATTTTGCCAATGAGAAAGACCAGCAGTATATCTATAAACTGGAATGTCATAATCCGGTTGAAATTGTTCTTTGTGAAAATCTGAATTTTCTTACGATGCCAAACAAGCCGAGAAACAATGGTATTGAACTTTGGTATGCAGGCGGTAAAAACGTTGGTAAACTCGATTATGCAGATACAAGGGGTTTGCCAATTTATTATTCTTGTGATTGGGATTATGATGGCCTGTTTGTTATTTATCCATTAGTGAAAGAAAAAATCCCGTCAATAAAGTTATTAACCCCCAACGGTCCGGCAAGAAGCATTACCGAAACGGAGCATAATAGTTTATGGCCAACTTTACCATTACCGCTGGACTCAGTTTTTTCTGATAAAGACCAAAGAAAATTGGCAGAAGCTTTAAAAAAAAACAATCAATGGATAATTGAAGAATCTAATTCTATACTAACTATGCTTGGAATTGAGAATTAAAAAGGGGCTGGGTGTACGCTTATACACTTAGCCTTTATGGCTTAACTTCTGATGGTAGTGTTTAATGAATTTATATTGGGAACGTCTATTTTTCAGAATTGCAGAGCATAACAAAGGTTGGCCTTTGGCTCGTCTTTTATCGCTCTACAATGCTAAATTTATGAAATTTCCCTTACCTTAAGCCCTCAATAACGGATAACTAAATATTATCACTATGGGAGTACTTGACTCTATTTTATGGAAACCCCTACTTGAGGAATCTGCACAGGTTATAGTTGGCGCATTAGGGTCATACACTCTTGGCAAAATTGTTTCTAAGCTATACGACAAAAATACTTTTGACGGCTCAATTGACTTATGGAAACGGGGAATTATGAATCAGACTATAGGTGAAGGCGATACAGTTCATATTGATGGGCTTATATCTCCCTATTCCCAATTATTTCCCGGCAATCCTTATGATAATGCTAAGAGGTGGAACAAACTGTATGAATTTGATGGCAAAATCACTAATAATGAGCTCCAGACCCTTGAGTTTTCCTGTGGTTCCGACTCAGCCTTAAGGTTAAGAAACTTTAATGGAGAGAGTGTAGTAGGCATATATCACAGATATGGTTTTATTGGTGAAGGAATATTAGGTGTTGTACCCACTTCGTTGCTACGAAAAAAAATCCCAACGTTCTTTGAAGGGAAATTTTGTGCAGCGAGAGCAATTATATCGGGAAAACTTACAAAATGTCCGAGTCAGCATGGTTTTGTTGTTCAGGGAATAGCCCTTAAAGCAGGAATTCCCTTCAGAGAAATTGACTATAAGAAGCTTTATTATGTACAGGTCAACTCGATAAAGTTAATTACAAAAGCATCAAACAATACCTTCTCTCTTTTAGGCACTACATGGGCCGTAACAGAGGCTGCAAAGAGCCAATATATAGTGTCGTATGGCTATATAAGTGATGAAAATGAAAAAAAATCATGCGTAAGTAAGATACAGACAGCAAGTTCATGGAAAAAAGCAAGGGTTTACTATGACGATATTGAAGCCCCTAGCCAGGATTTAAGTTTTTCCAAAAACTTTATACTCTAAATATTTTTTATGTAAGTCTTCAAATAGGGCGGCAAATACAAATAATATCTTAGAAACCTCGGGTCATAAGAAACGCATTTACTTTGTGCAGGGTATTTAGCCCACTTCTTTTGTATTTCATTTTTTACTTTATCGGCACTTTGCTTTAATGCAGGTGATTTGCTCCACATTGACAGTAAATGCATAATTCCCGGATACTCTGGTACTGTAACTAGCGAGAAGGCGGTATGAAATTTTTTACGCAATAAGGAAACCGTTCTGTTTGACCGGTCACTTTCATAAATATGTCTGTAAACAAGGTCACAGCAAATACCATGGTCTGATAGCTTTGAAGCTAATAATTCAAATGAATTTACAGGGGCTTCCAATAAATCCAACGCATCATTAATAATCAAATCAAACCGCTCATTACTTTTTTTGAGGAATGATTTGACGTCTTCAATAACTAATGAAAACCTTTCATCAGTTAGAATTTGTTTTGGATGTGAATAATTTGCACTAATTAAACTGATAACTGCATTATCGTAGTCAACCATAACAACTTTCTCGATACTTTTATATTTGAATATTTCGTTAGCCGCAAAGAACGACCCTCCGCCGATAATCAGTACTGTTTTTACCTTCGGAATAAAAGAAGCTGGTATATGTACCAAACTTTCATGATACAAAGGAGCCCAGGCTTCGATATGCTGAATTTCTCCATTTATTACCAATATTTTTCCGAGTAATTTATGGTTTAGTAATTTGATTGATTTACTTCTTTGTGAAGCTGATTCACTTATAATTTCAAAATCTGAAATTTGTAGCGAAATGTTGTTGGGCTCAAAGAAATGAAGCATTGATAATATTTAGTTATCCGTTATTCAAGAGGGAAACTATGCCAGCTTTAATGTGCCTCTCGGATGTCTTGATTTTAATAATGCCCTTTGCCTTTGTTTATTCACATGGGTGTATATCTGGGTTGTCATAATTGAACTGTGTCCAAGCATTTCCTGGATGTATTTTATGTCAACATTTCTCTCCAGCAGTAGTGTGGCAAAAGAGTGCCGAAACATATGGGGTGTGATATGTTTTTTTATGCCTGCCTGCTTATATAGCTTCCTGACCAGTAACCTAATTGATTGGTCAGACATTTTATTACTGAACTTGTTCACCAAAAAATAGTTCCCAGAGTGCCTTATTCTTTTTTCACACAGTCCCCGATAAGTTCTTAAGAGAAATAGTTGTTCCTCATTGCAAAGCTGAATTATCCGCTGTTTACCGCCCTTCCCAGTAATTAAGATATCGCCAGTTTTGAGGTTAATATCAGAATCTTTAAGATTAGCTATTTCAGACACCCTTCCTCCGGTAGAAAATAATAATTCCACAACAACAATATTTCGCATGGCCTCAAAAAAACTAAAGCTGTCATCGCTGCAACTACTCTTTTTTTGCCTGTAAACCAGTCGAAGAATTTTAGCAATATCTCTCAATGAAATTGTTTTGGGCAAGACCCTGGCATCTTTAATCCTGATTTTCATTTTTCGCAATGGGTTGACAAAACTTTCCTCTTCAAACTCAAAAAAGTTAAACATCGCTTTTAGGGATGCTATCTTTCTCTTGACCGATTTTGGCTTTAAGTGGCTGATGGATTCAAGATACTTTCGCAAAGCCGGTTTCGCAATCGTTGTAATATCCGCTGGTATTTCATTCGACAGGAGAAAGCAATTGAACTGTGTCAAGTCTGTTTGGTAAGCTTTTAATGTTTTTTCGCTAAGGCGTTTCTCAATTTTGCAATGGAGAATAAATTCTTTTACTGCTTCTGCGATACTGCTCATGGTGGATTTATTTTAATAATAAAAAAGGGGCAATCAGCCCCTGGTATTACACTAAAATAAACCGTAATATGGATTTATAGAATCCGAATATTTTTTTCATTTATTCCTGCTACAAAGTTCCCCTTTTAGCCGCTAAAGCAGCCTTGAAATTCTGGCATAAACTAAATTAGTCCCCCAAAGCAACAGACACTATTTATTCCGTTGCTTCATGGCCTTTATTCCCAAAAGACAGGGCATGTTCTGTAATTAATTCTTAAACAAGTAAAAAGTTAAGTTACGGAATAGATGAAAATTTCCACAAAATCACAAGCGCAGTTTAGAGATAATTAGCTTGCATAGTTAATCCCCATTTTACCAAGAAAATCCCGGATAATAAAAAAAGCCATAGCGGAAAATTCTTTATCCTCTGCCGAATAAACCTTAAGCTGTTCAATTTCTTTTTCTAAGGCTTTTTTCCTTTTTGCTATATAAGCCTGTGAAAAATTATCAATATTATCATTTAAATCTTTTGCATGGTCTTCAAACGTCTTTAGTGCACTCAACAACTTCAATGCTGCTTCCTGTCTTGCCTCTACAAGAAACTTTCTAACCAGCGCAAAAACATCAATTGAGTTTTTCCCTTTGGGATTAAATGAGTTATCAGGTAGTTTTTTAGCATAAACCATTCCTGTTGCATCAAATTCAATAAAGTCCATTGGGTCTTCTTTGCAGGGGTCTATCAGTAATCGATACGGCTCTTCATCGTTAATATTCCGTTTATGACTTTTTATTCTTTTCTTATTATTACTTAGCGGAAACTGATTCTTCTTTCCTAAGTTTTTTTTGCTCCCGTCAATTAGCGGTTGTTTTCTTTCCTGATTGCAGTGCTGGCAGGATAGGAAAAGATTGTCCCAATTAGCTCCTAACCAATAATACCCTGGCTTTATTGAAACTTTATTCTCTTCGGTTACTTCCCCTTTTGGCCGGAAATGTTCTATATCTGCATCATGGCTGGCCCTCGCCTTTATTTCACAATAGGCACATTTATCATAGCTTAAATCACTCACTGCTTTTTTAACCTCCTCCTTTCCATAAGCACTGTATTTAAAAGACCCGACAGCTCCTTTTTTCTTTTTTGAAAAAAAAGCAATAGCACTTTGGGTTTCCAAAGCACCTGCACCTGCTGGGTTTATCAGGCTATCAGGTGCAGTAATTCTGGTTCGGTCTAATCGTCTCATGCTTTTACTATATTTTCCTTTTCGCTAATTGGTTTATCCCACAAATCCTGCAAAAAATTAATGGTCTTTTGTTTCAATTCCTCAACAGGTGTGGCAGTTTCAGATTTTATTTCTTCAGAAAGAACTGAATCAACCGCATTAAAAGCAAGTTCTTCCCGCAAACTATTACCCAAATGCTTTTTGCCTCTTAGAATTTCTTTTAGCTCCTCTAATCTTTTCTTTTCACTAGCTGTAATTGTATCTTTCTTGCCAAGCAGTTTGTAATATTCATTAAACTCTTTTTCCAGTTCATCATCAATTGTGCTATTGAGGCCAAAAAAACGGGAAGCCAATAGCTGGTCTGCCCGGTACTCACCCGGGTCGGGTAAATCGGAGATGGCAAACACTTGTCCGCTTTCGTTTTTATCAAATACTGATATTTCACCCGCATACAGACCCTTCAGACAAAGTGGGTCATGGGTAGTAACAATAAACTGCAGTTTGGGAAAAGCTTCCCGGAAACTGCTTACTACCCGCATCTTCCAGCGGGGATGAAGATGGGTCCCGATTTCATCTATCAGTACGATACCTTCTGCCACTTCCATAGTACTGTTGCCTTGCATTAATGCCTGCATCATATCACAAGCAAGTGCAATGATGGATTTGTACCCATCGCTTAGTGTACGTAGCTTATCCGGGCTTTTTTTCTTATCAGAATAATATAGGTACACATCTTTATCCTTTACTGTGAATCTTATCTCAGGGTCTTCCAGTTCTTTCTTCAACATTGCTTTTAATGCCCTTGCTGCAAAATCAAATTTCTTTCTGTCTGTTTCATATAAAGTAATAAGCCAGTTATCTGCAAACAGTGCCGTTTCCGGGCTAAACATATTTCTTGCCCTTATTTTACCTTTAGTTCTTTCTGGTTTTATTTTCACGGTTGGAAATAGTCTCGTAGAGCCATAAGCCAGCAAATAAGTTGATGCAGTATTGTTACTATTATGAATAATAGACTTTGTGAAGTGCAACTCAATAGGCGGTTTATCTGTCTGGTTTATTTTTACAAACCCTTTAGTACTTCCATTGCGCAGTATATCAGATGGCTTTACCCCAACAGATTTTCGGTATTGTTCTCCCATTAATGTTAACGCCAAAGCTTGCAGAAAAGAACTCTTGCCTACACCGTTCTCCCCTAACAACATCAGCCAGGGTTCCTTTCTTTTCTGCGATACTGGAAACTTTATTTGCAGGCTTTCTATTGATTTAAAGTTTTCAATTTCTATAGATTCAATACTAAATCTCCTGATAACAGAAGTATTGCTTTTACTTGATGTTTCTTTCGCAGATGGCGATTTATCAGAATAAGCTTTCGCAGTTTTTAGTTTATTACTTGATAAGTGGGCGACACTGATACCAATTTTAGATACATATTTTCGGATAATTTTTTTTGAATCATGATGCAAAAGAAATTTGACCAGTTCAATATCTTCTTTAAACCACTTTTCTAAAAAATATCGTTGAATACCTATGAAATCACGGGTAGGTTTGATTTTGGTTATTTCGCCAATCCAATCAGACAAAGTGTTCAACGCTGATTTGTCAGACAGAGTAAGAGGTTTATTTTTTTCTTTGCTTCTTGCTTTACCTGAAAGTTTTGTGATGATAGAATGAAGTTCCTCGTATCTTTCTAGTCGGTTTTCTACCAGGTCTTTTCTATTTAACTTAAGAATATCAATTGTGATTTTCCCTTTCTTGGACTTATCCATCACCTGACCGTTTTCTTTATAAAATAAATGCAACGAAGGGTCTTCATGACATGGGTCAATCAGGTGAGTTATCTCTGTTTTTAATATTTGAGAAAATGTTTGAGAAATTAATGCTCTTTTACCTTCTACCGGAAACCAATTCAATTTATACCGGTTACATATTTCGCAGCATAAGTACATATTTCTCCAGTCAAATGCCAGTGTCCAGTAATGGTCAAGGTCGAATTCCTCTTTTATACCTCTTGCAGAGGACTTTGGTCTGAAATGGTCGAAATCACCGTGATTGGTAGTTGTAATCAGTGATTCACAGTAAGCACACTTACCATTGAAATCTTTTAGTAAAAAACCTCTGACTTTTTCCAATACAGAACCCGGCAATGGAATATAGGGTGGTTTTTGCTGCCGTCTTTTGCTCTGCGGGATTTCATAATGGCGTTTTAATTCCTGTTTCATTTTTTTGAAAATAGGATACCTTGAAAAAGAAGGTGCAATTTTAGTTCTTTTTATTGCTATCATAGTTCAGTTTATTTAATAGTGTCAAGTTGCTTTACTTCCTCAGTAAAAAGAAATGAAGGGGACTCTTTGAAAAGTGCCCAGTCTTCTACCAATCTATCTTTTAACTCATTTAGATTCTTAATAATAGGTTCGCTGAGTGCGATTCTTCCTCTTTCCGTCTGCCGTATTAATGTTAATGTGTATTCTAAAAGGTTTACACAAGTGGTAAACTGTCCGCAAACAATAATCTTCTCTAATTTTTTCTGTGCCACATCACTATTGCTGAACCATAACGTAGTCCCCATTTCTCTTGCCTCTTCGGCAATTTTCGGAATTTCGTTTTTAATTTCCGTGAGCAATTTTATATCTTCTGCTGTAAGAAATGAACTGGGTAATGTTTCATCTTTTTTTGTAAATCTTTCTTCCCGGCTTCTGATATTCCGAAAACTCAATTCATAGATAAAATTAGGCACCCTTCGGTCATCCCATATTTTATTCTCGTAAAAAATTGTGTAGATAAGCCGTCTTACATGCTTCAAATTTACTTCCACAGACATTGTAACCACTGACTTTACTCTTGCTGTAACCAGGTGATGCAAGGTACTCAGTTTGGCAACCTTCAGATAACTTAATAGTTTAGTAAGCATATCATCCGAAAATGTATTGCCAATTTTTTCTTTTATGAGTTCGTTTAAGTTTAATTTATCAGTACCACTCAGCAGTGTATTTACAAGCGGGTTACCGTGCTTCAAACCGGTGAGGTAGGCTAAACCTAAAATACCAACTAAACTAACACCCAAGAGAATATAACTAAGCGAAAGCAGTGTGTTATTGCCTGCAAATATCAACCCTGCAATAGAAAGTAATAGCAATGCCGAAACCCAGATGAAGGATTGTTTGTATATTCTGCCTGCAATTTTCAATTTACCCAAGTATTTCTCTGCATTATCTTTTCCCCACGAAGCGCCTGTTTCAGGCTCACCTATATAGGGTTCCATAAAATAGCTGGTAACATCATTAACCATAATAAGGTCGAAAGGATGCTTATTCTTTTTTCTTCTTCGCTTATCTGCAGTCATGGCACTGTTTACACCCTGGTTGTCTGCTACTCCACCATCCATCAGCGAGATGGGTTCAGTTATTGGGGCTGTCGTTCCATTATAATCTTCAAAAAGCAATGCGTTACTCAACTCGGCTACACTTAGCTCATTTCCCCTATCATTTCTTAAGTAGGCAAAATCTTCAGGAATATTTATAGGTTCAAAACCAGAAGGAAAACAGGAAGATGCAGCAAGAATATCAGCCAGTTTCAATTTACCAAAGACTTCATTTTTAGCCCTGTCAAAATGTATAAACTTGTTCCCTGTTAATTCATAAAGGCTGTTATCACTATCATACTGAAATCGGAAGCTAATGCCTCTTTTAAATTCGGTTGCATTAAAACAAACAGAAAAATCTTTGCCTAGCGGTTCTCTCCAAAATACATCAAACGTTTCTCCATTAAAGAGTTTTTCATCATACATTTTCGCAAAAGCATTGATTATATTTCTTTGTTTACTAGTCTTTGATTTATCCCATTCATTATCATCAGCAATTTTATCAATAGCAGAGATGAGCAAATCTTCCCCATTCATGTCTCCATAGAGCTTCTTAAAGGTCTTATAAAAGGCCTGCTCTTCATTCTTACATTGAAGTAAAATGGAACTGTAAACAAGATTGGTTATAGTACCGCCGGAAGTGGAAGCTACATACGTTACATTAGCAAGTAATGATGATTCAAAATCCCCAATCTTTATTTTACTGCGATTCAGATACGACAATACACCTAAAGCGTAAGCCGCCGCCCTGAAACCGCCACCTGAAAAACATAAAGCAATAGATTGAAATGGGGTTGTCAATTCTATTTCCTTCAGGTCGCCAGCCATAGTAATTAGTTTTTATTTTCGTTTAATACAGCAAAGATGCCAGGCTACCAATCAGCGAAATAAATTGTTTTAGGGGTTGCAGATTTTTTCAAATAAAACACCTCACCAATATATGAAAAAAGTAAATATAGGCTTTACCGTTATTTCACCTTTTTAAAGAATAGTCTAAAATTTCGAAAGATTCTGTGAGGAAGATAACGGAAGCAATGGAGAAAGACTAATATTAAACACTTAGTTCCCGAGGAAAATAATGCCGTTAGGAAAAGGAAATTTGTCCGTTAACGGCTGGTGATTTTACCAGTAATTTCATGCTTAACCACGGTTCCTTTAAATTTGGAAGGAATGCGGCTGAGTATATTAGTGGTAATTTTTGAGAGCATAATTACAATATACCTACGCCTGCCACTATGTCGTACCGCTGCGCCAACTACCTCCTGATATTGCATTAGGTTGTCGTACAACTCATCTTTGGCTAATACTATTTTACTTTTCATTAAAAGTATAAGGTTATAAAATCTCCACCGACAGCTCATCCAAAACCCACTTTATAGGGTTTGCAAAGGTTGTGCCATCACTGCTACCTGAAAATAGAAGCCCAACTGCTTTATTGGTCCCATTTTCAAAAATTAAAGCCCCGGAATCACCCATTTCCGAAAATGGCCGTCCTGGAAGCCCTTTTATAGCAATCTGGTCATAAAAGTAAGCTTCTTTTTTATTCTGGTCAATACCCCCGTAATCTACACGAATATTGGAGCTGGTAGAAATAACTTTTCCTTTTGTTAAACCAGTTTTTGAACCCTGTTTAAGCACTTTCATTTTATCTTCGGCTTCAGACCATCCGTTTATCTCTTCGTCCCCGGGCAAGGCATTTGTGCTGATATCCTGGTTTAGTAATTTTGCTACTCCACAATCAATATAGTTCTTTTTCCCTGTTTTTTCTATTTTATAATGAACTTTTTTGGCATAGCTTAAGTGGGCAGCTACATCATAACGAGGGTCTCCCTTTAGCCGTACTGCTGGAGAAATTATCTCCTCCCCAACACTCACAGTTCCATGATTAGTAAGAACATGATAATTGCTCAGTATATGCTTTATATTATTTACGTCTTTTACAATACATCCGATTGAGCCAGTATCACCATTTCTGGAACTTATAGAATCACCCATTTGTACATACTGGCTTTTTATGGTAATTGGGCCGATATTATCAATAAGTATTTCACCCTGTCTTAGGCCAAGATAATCAGTAAGTAAATCCCCGGGAACAAGCCCCTCAGTATAAACGCTTAGGCCATAACTTTTATCCTCATTTTGTACCACCCCAATCCCGTTCACAAATTCGTATATATCATCTTTCAAAGAATCGAACCGGTGCCGGTTTGAAGGAATATTGAAAAAATACCGTCGCCGAATACTTTTATTAAGGAAAATAAAATCGTTGGTTAAGGAGTCCTTAAGTTCTTTTGCTTGTTGATATGTCATTAGTCTAATAAATTTTTACTGGTCAATAATCATTACTCATTTATAGTGAAAAGCTATGTAGGAAATCCGGTTCAGGATGGAAGTGTATACACTTGCAGTTATAAGTGTTTGCATCCTGAAGAAAGCAGTGAAGATGAAGCAGAGAAAATCGCTAAGACTTATTAAATAAAGCAGTCATGGTGGTTGGTTTGGTTAAGGATTTAAAAAATTGGATTAAAGATAAGGTCTTTTTCTATTTTAAGTTATTGTTATGCATTTTTTCTGCATTGTGGAAGTATGGGATGTAGTTCTTTATACTTAGCCGTTTGCAGCCACTCTTCAGGTTGTGTAGCCAGGTTAGAAAATGAAAGTAATGATAGATTCTGCTAATATGGATTTCTAATACAAGCGAGAAATACTGTTTATTAATTCCTCCCACAAAGTTCCCCTTTTGGCTGCTGAAGCGGCCATGAAATTCCGGCATAAAATAAGATACTCTCACACGGCAACAGACACTATTTATTCCGTTGCTTCATGGCCTTTATTGCCAAAAGGCAGGGCATGTTCTGTAATTAATTTTTAAAAAAGTAAAAAGTTAAGTTATGGAACAGATGACAATGCAATTTTCGGAATGGACAAGAGTGGCAGAAGTAGAGCTGGTTTATAAAACAAAAGTAAAAGCTTCTGAAAGGCCATTAGCAAACAGTTCAAGTAAATGTTACCAATTACTCTTGCAGACATGGGATGAAAACAAGATTGATTTTATAGAACAGTTTAAAGTTTTATTGTTGAACAGAAGCAACCGTGTATTGGGAATTCTTGAGCTTTCCACAGGTGGCATTACGGGAACAGTTGCTGATACAAGATTAGTGATGATGGCTGCTTTAAAAGCAAATGCAGTTGCTGTTATTTTATCTCACAATCATCCAAGCGGCAACCTTAAACCAAGCAGGCAGGATGAAGAACTTACGAGAAAAATTAAAACTGCTGGAATGTATCTCGATATTCAGGTATTAGACCATGTAATTGTTACCAGCGAAGGCTATTATAGCTTTGCTGATGAAGGGGTGATGTAAGCCCCTTTACTATTATTATTTCAGGTAAGTCAACCTGACAGAATCCGTATTTTTGGGTATAGAATCTTTAATAAATGAATAAAACTTTCAACGTAATAAATCCCGAAGCATTTATAAAAGCATTTGAGGATATGAATTGCGGTAAAACGCATAGTGCGCAGATTAGCAGCGAAGACTTTGAAATAAGACAAGAGGAAACCCAGCCTCTTGAAGGTTATGAAGTGCCAGATGGGTTTCCAAATTGTTGTGAAAAGCATAAAGAAATATTGAGGATTGGGCTTGAAAGATTTGCGGGTTTCCCAAATTGTTGTGCTGGGCATAAAAATCTAAACAATGCAATGTGGTTTAAGAAGGCAAATTATTCTTACTTGCCAATGAAACTTGTCAATACATTATCATTTACATGGCATTGCATTGCAAAATGTTTAGATAACCCAAATTGGTATAAAGAAATTACGGACTACATAGAATATACAAAATCCAGTTATGGGCAATTCCCACATGGCTATGGCTCACCTTTGGGTGCCGAATTGTATTTATATAATCTCGAAAAAAATATTGATGCTGAAGAAGAAATTCCAGTTAATAAAAAAGCGAAACTTCTATCCTTTATCAGAAAATATAGTGAGCCTATTGAAGAGGTAGAACAAACAGACTTAAACCTGTTAATTGGCAAATACAAAGAGTGGCTTAAAATTTTCCCATTTGAGTTAAGTTTTTTTAGCCATCTGAAACCCGTTTTTGAAAAACAAATGCCCATTCTTTCTGGCAAAGGGGAAACTAATATTTATACTAGGCTTACCGGATTTAAAATAAAATCAAAAAAAGAGCTAATCAGTTTTTTGGTGGCTACAACCTTACTAATAATTAAAGAAATAAATACCAGAAACTTGTATCGGGAAAATCTGTTGAATGCAGGAAAGGGTCTGGAAATTGAAATAGTTTTAGCCAAACGAAAAATTGAGATTGAGGCATTGGATAAATCAGACTGGGAAGACAGAAAAGGTTATATCAAATTATTAAAACAATGGCTTAAAGGTGAAAAACAATTTTTAAAAGAAATTAGATTGCTTTTAAATGATTCTACCAGCTCTATTAATTTTGTCCAAGACCTAATTAATGGAATGTGGGCACTACAAAAAAATGATTCAAACGAACCCTGTATTGTCAATGTAAGAGAAGACAAACCAGACAAAGAAACTTCGGTTAGGTATTGGTTTAAAAACTTCTTTACGGCTCGTTACAAAGATGCTTCAGTAACGGCAGAAGAAGAAAAAGGGAATGGAAGAATTGACTTGAGAGTAGCACACAAATTATTTGGCGAAAAAATTATTGAATTCAAAGGTTGGTGGAATCAGGATAAAAAGTATTCAACAGAGCAAATATGCAGCTACCTAACGGACTTTGAAAATGACGGATATATTTTTATGATTAATCACCTAAAGTCAAAAGATATTTCCGCCGATTACAAGGAATTAGTTACCCAACCTGATGCAAACTTTATCGTTGATTCATGGAAGGAATATAAGTTTGAAAACACCGATATGGTTTATTTTGAATCAAAGCACAAATTTGGTGTGAAAGAGAAAATAATTTATCACTTTATTTTTAATGCTTTTTATTCTGTTGCAAAGGAAAAATAAGAAATAAGTGGAGTTCTTTATACTAAACTTATACTCCATCAATCCCCAATTTCAAACCCAACAAAACACCCTTATCAACTCCTTTATTTGCTTCCGGGACATCATACCAATTACCCTCTTTCGTCTTGTATAATTTATAGTTTTCTCCAGCAGAATTTGTAATAAAATATTCGTCTAAAACAGCTACCGCAGCACCCAGCACATTAGTTATTTCCACCTGCTTTTTTGTGTAAGAAAATTTGCTTTTATCATTTAAAACAATCTCCTTAATTTCTTCAGTTCTTATATCCATTTCCATGTGGCGAAAATAACCATTCTGCTGTAAATGAAAGTTGATGTTTTGCCTGACTAGAAATTAGCCATTCAAACGGCAATATTGGTACAGATTTTACACATCTTTTACTATGAATTTGCGAGCACATAAAATATTCTCAACGAATAGATTTTGTAAAGGCATAATGTGCCCGGTCTTGCACATGGCAAGATGTACAAACGTTATACGTTTGGGTCATCTTGCCCTTCACTCCGAAGTCGTTTCGGGGTATTGAAACAGAAAACTACAAACCATGAAGAAACAGGAAAGTGAGGTGAGAAGAAAAATGGTGGTGGTAAGGATGAATGAAACTGAACTCAATCAGCTTACAAAATTCCAACAAAAAACCACCGAAAAAGATACCAGCAGTTACCTGCGAAAAGTGGCTTTGCAAAAACCAGTTACTGTGAAGTACAGAAACGAAAGTGCCGATGATTTTTTATTGGACATGCTGAACCTGAAAAAAGAACTCAATGCCATCGGAAATAATTTTAACCAGGCTGTACACAAATTGCACCTGCTGGATAAGATACCGGAGTTCAGGGTTTGGGTACAGCAGTATGATGGTTTGCAAAAAGTATTAATCAGCAAAGTGGAAGAAATAAAATTAAGAATGAATCAACTCTATGAGCAATGGTTGCAAAAATAACCACACCAAAAAGTATTGAAGCTGCACTCAACTACAACGAAAAGAAAGTGCAGAAAGAAAATGCTGTTTGTTTACAAGCAGTTAATTATTTAAACGAAGCGAAGACCATGAATTTCTATCAAAAATTAAATGGATTTGAAGTAAGAAACAGTTTGAATGAAAGAGCCACTACTAAAACGCTTCATGTTTCGCTCAATTTTGACCCATCAGAAAAGCTGTCTGAAAACAAATTGCTGCAGATTGCATCTGACTACATGACCAAGATTGGATTTGAAGAGCAGCCTTACCTGATTTACAAACATGAAGACGCAGGGCATCCGCACATTCACATTGTAAGCACTACCATCAAAACTGATGGCAGCAGAATTAATACCCACAATATCGGCAGGAACCAATCTGAAAAAGCAAGAAAAGAAATTGAAAAATTATATGGTTTGGTGAGAGCAGAAAGACAGGAACAATTAGTGAAGCCAGGCATTAAGCCGGTTGATGCGGAAAAAGCAGTTTATGGAAAGTCAGAAACCAAAAGAAGTATTTCCAATGTTGTAGGTGCAGTATTCAGTCAATATAAGTTTACTTCCCTGCCAGAATTTAATGCAGCACTAAAACAGTTTAATGTTGTTGCAGACAGGGGTAAAGAAGAAGGTCGAATTTATAAAAATCGTGGATTGGTATATCGCATTTTTGATGCCAATGGATATAAAGTAGGTGTACCTATTAAAGCAAGCTCTATTGGATGCAAACCGATACTTGATAATTTGGAAAAGAAATTTGCAGCCAATGAAACGGTAAAGGAATCACTTAAACCATTTGTGAAAATCAAACTGGATGATTGCCTTTCCCAATCGCCTTGTTCCATGAAAGTATTGGTGGAGCATTTGAAACAGAAAAATATTTACACCCTGCTTCGCCAAAATGCAGAAGGCAGATTGTACGGTATTACGTTTGTTGATAACCAAAACAAAGTTGTTTTTAATGGCAGTGATTTAGGAAAGGGTTACAGCGCCGCAGCGTTGCAAAGCAGGCTGGCAACTGGTAATGATAAATCATTGAACAAGGATGAAACGAAAGACAGCAGTTCCGGTGGTTCTATGCAAAAAGAAATGGGCCGGCAAAAACACCTGGAAAAAACAATTCCTCTCTCAACCAAAACTGAAAGTCCATTGGATGTTCTGCTGTCAACCAAAGAGCAATACGACAACACGCCTTACAGCCTGCTTAAAAAGAAAAGGAAAAAGAAGAAACACAATTTGTAAAATATAAAATAATGTTATGTCACACACTGGAGAGAATGAACAGGGGCTGCGGAAGATTGTTGACCTGACAAGGTTTGCCAGCATTTTTATTTTGCTGCTGCATTTTTATTATTACTGCTACAGGGCATTTGAACAATGGGAAATTAAATCTACCATCACAGACAGGCTGATGCAAAATATTTCCAACACAGGTTTATTCCATAATCAGCTTACATCAAAGTTTATGGCTTTGGGGCTGCTGGTTATTTCACTATTCGGAGCACAAGGAAAAAAAGATGAAAAGATAAATTGGAAAAGCATCACTGCTTATTTGCTGATTGGGTTGTTGCTTTATTTTTCAAGTCAACTATTTTTCAAATTGCAGTACGATATTCAAACTGTCGCCCTTGTTTACATGATTGCTACCGGTATAGGTTTTTTACTGATACTTGCTGGTGGCAATTTACTCAGCCGGTTAATCCGTTATAATTTGGGCAATGATGTTTTCAATTCTCTCAATGAAACCTTTCCGCAGGAAGAACGGCTTATCTCCAATGAATATTCCATTAATCTGCCTGCCCGTTACAATCTGAAAGGCAGGGTAAGAAAAAGCTGGATAAATATTATCAACCCGTTTCGTGGCTTGTTAGTTATTGGCAGCCCCGGTGCCGGTAAGAGTTGGTTTGTTATTCAGCATGTCATTAAACAGCATATCGAAAAAGGCTTCGCCATGTTTGTGTATGATTTTAAATACGATGATTTAAGCAGGATTGTTTACAACTGGCTACAGCAAAACAAACACAACTATTCAGTAAAGCCATCTTTTTATGTAATAAATTTTGATAACCTTTCTGTATCGAACCGCTGCAATCCGCTTGACCCGAACAGTATGAACGATATTACCGATGCAACAGAAAGTGCAAGAACAATTTTATTGGGATTAAACAGGGAATGGATAAACAAGCAGGGAGATTTCTTTGTAGAATCTCCCATCAATTTTGTTACAGCAGTTATTTGGTTTTTACGAAAATATGCGGATGGAAAATATTGCACACTGCCGCATGTAATAGAGCTGATGCAGGCAGAATATGATGAACTGTTTCCGGTGTTGAATACTCAACCGGAAATCGAAGTGCTGGTAAATCCATTCATCACCGCTTATCAAAACGATGCAATGGAACAATTGGAAGGCCAGGTAGCTTCTGCAAAAATTGGTATGGCAAGGTTGGCTGCTCCGCAACTGTATTGGGTATTAAGCGGTAATGATTTTACATTAGACATCAACAATCCAAAGCATCCGAAAATTGTTTGTGTGGGCAACAACCCGGAGAAGCAACAGATATACGGCGCCGTGTTATCGTTGTATGTGTCCCGGTTGGTGCGGCAAGTGAATAAAAAAGGAATGCAGAAATGCAGTTTGGTATTTGATGAATTTCCCACTATTTATTTCAACAATATTGACAGCCTGATTGCGACTGCAAGAAGCAATAAAGTTGCCACGACATTAGCCATGCAGGATTTTAGTCAGCTCAAAAAAGATTATGGTCGGGAACAGGCAGATGTAATTGTAAACATCACCGGCAACATCATCAGTGGCCAGGTGATGGGTGAAACATCCAAACTTTTAAGTGAACGATTCGGAAAAATAATGCAGGACAGGCAAAGTGTTTCCATCAACCGTACCGATACTTCCATCAGCCACAGCAAACAATTAGATGCTGCCATACCTGCCAGTAAAATTGCCGCTCTATCTTCCGGTGAGTTTGTGGGCATGGTTGCAGACGACCCGTTAGAAAAAATAAAACTCAAAATGTTTCACTCCGAAATTATCAACGACCATGATAAACTAAATGCAGAAGTAAGCAACTACCGGGATATCCCTGCTGTATCAACAGTTACCCAACAGCAGGTGCTGGATAATTACTACCAGGTGAAGATGGATATTAAAAGGTTGATTGGGGAGGAAGTGGAGAGGTTGAAAAAGAAAGCAATTACATAAACAAGGGTTTTTGCTTAGATTGAAGTAAACCCTTAATGATTCAGCATATTCCATAACATTCATTATCAGTCTATTTGATTGTAAATCACATAATTTTCATATCTTGAAAATCAAGGAAAAAATTATGCGATAAAATGTACTTATCATCAATCAAAATCAAGGGATATAAAGTCTTTAATCAGGAATTTACTGTCAATCTCAATTCGGGGTTGAATATCCTTGTCGGAGAAAACGGCTCTGGAAAAAGTACGGTGATTGATGCAATCAGGTTGATTTTACTGGAAGATGAGTATGGAAGAAGCGGCGTTGACGCCTCTGATTTTCACAGACCTATTGACCAACCGGCAAAGTCAAAGGGAGCTGGAAAAATTGAAATACGAACAGAATTTGATTCACTAAACGATGATGAACAAGTAGCTTATTTGCCCTGGCTAAACATTAATATACCAACGAAAGCCATTCTAAATTTATCCATTGAAAATAAGGAAGACGCAAGGGGCAAATTCAAAAGAAAAATTTGGGGTAATGAATCAGAAAGTGGTTTGTTTGAGTGGGAGCTTCTAAATAGAATTGCATGTATTTACTTACCCCCACTTAGGGATGCAGAAGATAAATTAAAAGCATATAAGGGTTCAAGACTTGCAAGGCTTCTCAAAAATTTAAAAAAGGCCGAAAATCCAGATGAACTACATCCGCTTGAAAAGAAGTTTGCTGCATTTAATAAAGACTTGCTACGAGATAATTCAATAAAGTCAGCCAATAAATCTATTCAAGAAAATTTAGTGAAATCTGTCGGTCATATTTTTGGGCAAGATGCTTCGATACAGTTTTCCGAAATAAATTTCGACAGAATTGTCGAAAGATTAAAGCTCCTATTTTATCCGTTATTGCCGGGTAACGGAGCATCAAGAGAACTGAATATGTTTAGAGAGCTTGAAGAAAATAGCCTTGGTTTTAATAATATTCTTTACTTGGCGACTATACTCGCCGAGTTGGAGGGATTAGATAACTTAAAGACATCACATAAAGTTTTACTTATCGAGGAGCCAGAAGCCCATCTCCATCCGCAGTTGCAAATAAGACTACTTCAGTTTTTGAATGAAAAGGCTCAGGAAGATAACATCCAAATAATTGTAACTACACATTCTCCAACTTTAGCCGCATCTATTGACATAAACACTTTAAAAATTCTGACTGTTAAAAAAGCAGGTGAGAGTCCTGTTTACACATCAATATCGCAATGTGGTTTTGATAATGATACAAAGAATTTTTTGCAAAGATGGCTGGATATAACAAAATCAATTCTTCTTTTTGCTAAAGGTGTCTTAATGGTTGAAGGAATTGCAGAGGCTTTAGTAATAAAAGAACTAACACCTTATATTCTCAGAAAGCTTGCTATTGATAATCCTGCAAAGAAATATTTGAAAGATTTAGAAGAATATGGTATCTCAATCATAAATCTCAATGGTATTTATTTTCGCCATTTTATGACCCTGTTTCAGGGTTATAGTAAAAATGAAGATGGCAGCTTTGAAAAAAAAGATTATATACCTATAAAGTGTTCAGGCTTGACAGATAACGACCCAGACACAGCAGCAAAGCCAACGGCACAAAATCCAGCTGCAGGGAAAAATCATCAACTCTACATGATTCAGGATTTAGAAAACAACTCCCAAATATGTCGGTTATTTTCAAATCTAAAAACATTTGAATACGATTTAGCATTAGCAGGAAACAATCTCATTGTGATGGCTGAGGTACAGTTGTCCTTAACAACAACTAATGGACCTATTAAAACACAATTGAAACAATATGTTCAAACAAACTGGAGTCAGAAAACTCTACAGGAAAAAGCTGATGCCGCTTTTTGGCTTTTGGAACACATAGACAAAGGAGAATTTGCACAACAACTTGCCCAAAGACTTTCTGAATCAAATACCGTGTTCACAATACCCGAATATATTGTCAATGCAATAAAGTGGCTTGTAGATTAAAATGCTGAAATCAAAAAAATATAAACTCATATACAAAATTAGCACTTCACTGAATTGCAGTATAGAAGATTTGTTTAAACTCAGTGATGAGCAATTTGAATATATCAGTCATTATTTAAAACATTCTTCTTTTTTAAAAGCTTGTCCCGGTAGTGGCAAAACAGAGGTGATAGGCATTAAAAGTGCTTATGAAATACATAAATGGAAACTAACAAATGCTGGCATAGCTGTTGTTACATTTACTATCAGCGCTGCTAAGGAACTAAACAACAGGGTGAGAAAGTTTGGAGTTGTATCGTCTGACACATTCCCTCACTTTATAGGCACATTCGACAGTTGGATTCATAATTATATTCTTCAACCGTTTTGCCATTACCTTACAGCCTATCCTGGAGTGGGTGGGGATAAAAGTATGAGATTAATTGACGAGGAAAGTTCCGCTGGTTTTCTTTCAAACTACACAACTGAAATTTTTAAGAATGGGCAAAAGAGACCTGTTAAAGTAACAGAATATTATTATGATTATCAAAGAACACTTCAGGGCCAAAATGATAAGATAGATAGTTTTTTAAAATCAGGTATCTCAAATAATGACCGGAAAAATTTGCTTGAGAATAAAAAGAAGTTTATTAAAGCAGGATTTGTTACTTATGCTGACGCAGAATGGTTATCAATTGAACTTCTAAACAAATATCCTGTTTTAGTTGAAAAATTATCCCAAAGATATCCGATAATAATTGTTGACGAATGTCAAGACCTTTCCAATGGACAGATAAGCATTCTTGAACTATTAAGAAGTAAAGGTACAAGTTTACACTTTGTGGGCGACCTTAATCAGTCAATTTACGAATTCAGAAAGGTGAATCCACAAGACATAGATGCATATATCCAAAAATCTGGGTTTAAAATTTTACAGCTGACAAATAACTATCGAAGCTGCCAGCCAATTGTTGATGTGGTTGAAAAAATAATTGGAAATCCTCAATCAATTAAAGCTCATGAGATTCAAGTTTGCCTTCATCCTTGCCTTTTATGGCAATACGACAATAAAATTTTTTCACAATTACCTCAGAGATTTGATGCCTTTTTAAAAGCAAACAGATTAGAGCGAAAAGATTCAGCTATTCTTGCAAGAGGCAAAACAACTATTTCCTCTTTCCAAACACAAAGAGATAAGTATAGCTTTTCTAAATCTGAGTTGCTGGCACTTGCGTTTTATTGTTGGTATAAACCAGGCAGAAATGGAGAAGATTTGAATAATGCGTTGTTTTATATAGGGCGAGCCTTATGCTTATTAGCATATAACGGGCAAGGAAATCCAAGAAATCAATACTGCCCTGAGGCATTTGAGCATGTTGAATGGAGGCTAATTTTAAAGAGTGTTTTAGAAAATGGAAGTACGCTTTATCCCTTTATTGATAATGGAGTAGATATTACTTGGACAAATTGGATTCCCAAATTAAAAGTGTTCTTGCAAACTATTTGGCCTCAGTTGGTAAATTATGCAGTTGCATGGGATGATGCTAAGCGAAGGGTGATGTCCCCTTCTGGCAAAGCTAATAATTTGGTCAAAGGTATTTATTCTCAAACTGGCATCCATAATCCTGTTAGAACAACAACCATACATAGTGTAAAAGGAGAAACATTAAGTGCAGTGCTTTTAGTTTCACATCATAACAAACAAAGTAACGGTGGTCATTTCAGTCATTGGTTAAGAGAAGGAAATTATGACCCGGAACATATTCGTTTCGCTTATGTGGCAATGTCAAGACCGAAACATGTTTTAATTGTAGCTACTCCCAAACTTAGTAATGCTGATTTAACAAAGTTTAAAAATCTTGGCTATTTTCCCCAATAGTCACCAACTGCAAAATGATTAATTTTAAAAAATCAGGCGATAAAATACTGCTGCAATATACACCTGAGCGGCAAGAAAACTGGATTGAAGAAGCAGTTACAAGGCGGCCATTTGTAACACTTAAGAAAACCTTTACTCTATGGAAAGACCTTTTTCTAAAAGAGGATAGCTCTGAAATTGAAGATAATGATTATCCTGATTTTGACGAATATGAAACATCCTCATTCGTATTTGCAATTTTACAAGGAGACTATTACAAAGTGATACGGGGTATACTCAGCAATAAATTTGATATTTACTTCTATCATGAAATATCGCTAATAGAGAGTTATTTCGTAGCTGACTCAAATATTTCCATTTTTAAAGTAATTGAAAAAATATATAGTAAGGATATATATATCGGAGGGCCTAATACTTCTTCAATAGCATTTGAAGACTTTAGGAACCTCTTGCAGTATTACCCTCGAAATTATGAAAGAAAAAAGTATGTAGAAGGGAGGATTTCATCTGTATTAAGAAATTATTTAGACAATGTAAAAGATGCAGCGGCAGTGTATCAGAAGTACCTGGACAAAAAGTTATCCGCTAAAGGTGCCAACCTTACAAAAGTATTTCAAGAGTATGAATTGATAAAAAATCAAACAATTCTTGAAAAAGTCAAGACAATGCTTAGGAATGAGCATGAGTATAATGAATATCAATGGCAGCAGGAAATATTGCAGATTATTCTTTTGCTATATCCTAAATATCTCTATGTTTTTAAGGAAGTACCGGTAATTGCCAGACTTGCTTCAGGAATTAAAGAAAAGGCGATAGATTTTTTACTTATCGATGGTAATGGTAATGTTGATATTATTGAAATAAAAAAACCGTTTGAAAATGCTATTATGACAAGCGGATTATATAGAGACAATTATATACCCCTTAGAGAGTTATCTGGCACAGTTATGCAGATTGAGAAGTACATATACTATTTAAATCGCTGGAGCGAAGAAGGAGAAAAAGTCCTTACTGCCAAATATAAAAATGAACTGCCAGAAGGATTTGGAATTAAAATAACCAATCCCGGAGGAATAATAATTATGGGCAGGGAGTTAAACCTAACAGCAGAACAAAAAAGGGACTTTGAAGTTGTAAAGAGAAAATACAAGAATATTGTAGATATTATAACCTATGATAGTTTGATTGATAGATTGGAGGCAGCAATTGCACAGGCCAAAAAACTTTAATAACTACTTTTCTTTCTCATCTTCCACAATTTGTTTCAGTTCCTTTTCACTCGGCAAATTCACCAAATACTTACTCACAAAAACCTGCTGTGGTAAGCCCATTGTAGCATATTTTACCAAAGCTTCATTTTTACCACTGCATAAAATAATACCAATGGGTGGGTTATCGCCGTTGTGGCTTTCGTTTTCTTTATAATAGTTCAGGTACATATTCATTTGCCCGGCATCGGAGTGGTCAAACTCGCCAATCTTTAAATCCAGCAGTACATGGCATTTTAAAATGCGGTGGTAAAACACCAGGTCAATGCGGTAATGTTTATTGTCAAACGTTATACGTTTTTGCCGGGCCTCAAAACAAAAACCACGGCCCAGCTCTATTAAAAAATGCTGCAGGTTGGTGATGATGCGTTCTTCCAGGTCGCTTTCGGTATAGGGTGCTTTATCTTCCAGGCCCAGAAATTCCAGCAGGTAGGTGTTACGAAATACGGCTTCGGGTAATGGGTCGGTTTTCTTGCTAAAGTCTTGCAGCGTGGCCGCCTTGTTGGTACTAAGACCGGTTCGTTCATATAACAGGCTTTCAATAGCCCGTTTTAAATCTCTTACGCCCCAATTATTTTGGATTGCCTGTTCCTCATAAAACCGACGTTTCGTCTCGGAATCGGCCTTTAAAAGCTCGATAAAATGAGAGAAGCTGAGGTGGTTAATAAGCAGCAGTGGCGACAGTTGAGTTGTTTCCGGGCTTGTTTGTATGCCATCAGTTTTGGCGAATTGGTCAGGCACTGTCTGACAAATTCTAACAAACTGTAAATCAATGTCTTTAAATTCGTCAGACACTGTCTGACGAATTTGGGGATACAGGTTGTAAAACTGCCGGAACAGCTTCAGGTTGGTTTCTGCCATTCCTTTCAACCCCTTTGCTTTTAACCGGGCCGAAAGGGTTTCCAATACTTTTTGGCCATATTCGGCCCTGTCTTCACCCAACTGCTCGTACTCCATAATGTGGTAACCAATTAACCAGTTACGCAGCGTCATAGCTGCATTTACCTGTTTCTGAACTTTATTAAGAAAAAATGTATTGGTTTGTTGAATGGCAGTAGTTAGTTGCTCTAAATTATTCACGGTGTTCATACATTTCGTTTTTGGATATTAAAAAATTTAGTTTTGGCTGAGTTTAGAATTTTAAACTCAGCCAAAAGCTTGTTTACAAACCCGGCCTGCTATCCCACAGTTTTTTTATCATGTGTGCTTTTTGCACCTGGTCGGCTTTAATATATCTGCGAAATGCTTTTTCGGTTTTATGTCCGCTGATAGCCATAATTAAATTGGTGGGAGTACCTTCCAAAAATTCATTAGTGCAAAAACTGCGGCGACAGGTATGCGATGTAACCCATGCATACTTGGGCTTAATTTCTTCAGAAACTTTATTGCCCCGCTTATGAGTTATTTTAATTTGTTCATCAATGCCGGCAAGTTTCGCCACTTCTTTTATATAGTAGTTGAAATTTACATTGCTCACCTGGGGCATTTGCATTTTGTATTTTTCAATTAGGATTTGTTTGGCATCTTTCTTTAAAGGCACTACAACGGTTGAGAGTGTTTTTGTTTGATTGACGTATAACATTCCATCCCTTACTTCTTCAGGTTTGATGTCAGAGTAATCGCTGAAGCGAAAACCCGTGAGACAGCCAAGCACAAAAAGGTCCCGGTACTTTTCTAATTGCGGCTGCTGAATTAAATCAAGATGATAGATGACTGATAATTCTTTCCAACTCAGATAAACAGCATCCACTTCTTCTTCCATTACTTTAAAGGCACTCAAATCCATGAATGGGATAATCTTCTTCCGCATCCTGTCTTTAAGGAATGATTTGAGGTGCTTGATGGTTTTGCCAACACTATTTGCTTTTAAACCCTTAATCAATTCCTTTCTCCGCACCTGCGGAATTTCATAAGTGAGATAGAAAACAAAATCTTCATAGAACTGTGCATCAAACGAATCAAATGTGATTGGTTCTTTTCTGTATTCTTCAAACAATTTTAAATGTGCTTTCATTGCATTTATAACATTGATAGTACACCGCTTTACCGAGCCTTGTTTGCCTTTTGCATAATCATAAATATTCCAAAATACATCCAGCGAATTTTGTTCATCACTCATTTGTTCAAAGCCCCATTTACTATCCAAGTTGAAATTCTCTTTCAGGAACTTCATAGGACAAGTGTTTTTTTGCTTTAAGGCATAACTCACCATGTCTTCAGCTTTTCTTAATTTCTCCGTGAGGTTGTTTTCAAGCTCCGTTATATTACCATAGTCAGGTGGCAGGTCTTTTGATAGCCTGCCTGTTTTCTTATTCCAGAATTGAAATGGGATACTGATACCGGTGTTTAATACCACCCGTTTTTCAGCAGAAAAACAATACTGCAATGAGATGGGAGTTGAACCATTTTTCCCTACTTTTACTCTGCGGCAAATGAGTTTGATTGGATGTCGCATAACTCGGTCTATTTTTAGTCTATAAAAGTGCTACCAAGCTATGTAAAGGTAAGAGTGAGAAAAGCGCTGAGTTGTTTATAAATATATAATAACCAGCATTTTGAGTTAAGATAAGTAAAGTATAGTAAACTTATAAAGTGCGGATTTAAGGGTGTTAAGTCCCGTCCGGTCCGCATCAAGAAGAAAAGCTGATTTATTGTGATTTTATTTCAGCTAAAAACCAAAAAACTGCCCGTTGAGAAAGAAATTTCTGACGGGCTTTTTTATTGATTGAGGTTAAGCCATCTTCTGCAATAAAAAAACATATAAGACGTCTAAAGGGTACGGTTATTGGTTAAACGTGTAGCTATGAAAAACAAGGTTAAAGGGTTCTATTTTTACATCTCTTCCATATTTATTGCACTTCTTCATTTGCCCGCAGCATTTGCAAAATCAGCAGCAGCAAATAAATTATTTTATACGCCACCGGCAGATTCTGCTACTAAAGCATCTATAGAAGCGGTAGCGAAGCCCACTCCTTTTTTAAAATCGGTGTATGATAGTTTGCACTTGAACTTAAAGGGTTTAAGTAAAGAAGCATACGATTATGCTAAAAAAGGAATGGAAACTTTGATAGCTGAAGGAAAGCTTTTCAATCAATCCATAATTTCTATTATTGACTTTAGCCAACCAAGCGGCAAGAAAAGATTATTTATTATTGATTTGAATAATTATAAAGTTCTCTTCAATACGTTGGTGGCACATGGGAAAAATACAGGGCAGGAAATTGCCAGCTCATTCTCTAATCAAAACGAATCTTTTAAAAGCAGCCCCGGTTTTTACATTACCAGGGAAACCTACCAGGGAAAGAATGGCTATTCGTTAAAGTTGGAAGGTGTAGAAAGAGGCATCAATGATAAAGCCTATGAAAGAGGTATTGTAATTCATGGCGCTGAATATGTTTCGGATGCTTTTGTAAATGCCCGGGGGTTTATTGGCCGCAGCCATGGTTGTCCTGCTGTGCCGGTACAATTGAACCGCCCCATCATCAATACAATCAAAGAAGGCACTTGTCTTTTCATTTATCATCCTTCGTATGTAGACAGGTCGGTAGTTTTAGACTAATCCACCACTGTTTAAAACTCAATCCTCACTCCATTTGCCAATCTTTATCTTTGAGCATTAATAAATTGTTATGCTCAAGATCGGCGTTATTGGTGTAGGACATTTAGGAAAGTTCCATCTCAACAACTGGAAAGAGATTGCAGGTGTAGAAATAGTAGGATTCTACGACCCGCATGATGACACTGCAAAAGAAGTGTCTGATAAATACCAGCTACCCCGCTTTCTCGACGCCGATGAACTGATCAATGCCTGCGATGCCATCGATGTAGTTGCTCCAACCAATTTTCATTTTCAATGGTGCGAAAAAGCCATCAAAAAAGGCAAGCATGTGTTTGTAGAAAAACCATTGGCTAATACTATGAATGAAGCGAGGCAACTGGTAAAGTTTGTAAAAGAGTCCGGTATAAAGTTCCAGGTGGGGCATGTGGAACGTTTCAACCCTGCTTTTTTGGCTATAAAGGACATGCAGTTGAACCCAATGTTCATTGAGGTGCATCGTTTAGCTCAATTCAACCCAAGAGGCACTGAAGTAAGTGTGATACTGGATCTGATGATACATGATATTGACATTATTCTAAGCATTGTAAAAAGTGATGTAAAAACTATTTCTGCCAGCGGTGTGGGTGTAATGACAGAAACACCAGATATTGCTAACGTACGTATAGAATTTGATAATGGCTGTGTTGCCAATCTTACATCAAGCCGTATATCCATGAAGAAGATGAGAAAGATCCGTCTCTTCCAAAAAGATTCTTATATCGGCATTGATTTTCTGAATAAGAAAACTGAAATCATTAAACTGAAAGAGCCACAAGATTCCAATGTATTTGCATTTGATTTAGAAACTCCAACCGGCAAAAAAACCATTGCCATGGCCAATCCCATTGTGCCGGAAGTAAATGCTATTAAGAAAGAGTTGGAAGAATTTAGAGATGCTATTCTCAACAATACAAAAACAGTTGTGTCTGAAATGGATGGCCTGTCGGCTATGGATGTAGCCCACCAGATACTGGAGAAGATTGGCAATAATGTTATTACTCACGGATGAGTTCCGGCAAAAAAATATCCATTGCCTGGTATGCTATAGCTGATTTTATCAGTGCAGCGCTGGCATGGGCTTGTTTCTTTTTTGCTCGCAGAGCATTGCTTGATCAGCCGGTAATGGAATCAGGTATATTACAAACCGATGAAAATTTTTGGTACGGCATTTTTTTCATTCCAATTGGATGGTTGATATTGTATATTATCGTTGGCTCTTACCGGCATTTGTACAAAAAATCGAGATTGTTTGAATTCACCAGCACTTTTGTTTGCAGCCTTATCGGTTGTATTGTTCTTTTCTTCGCTTTACTATTGGATGATGCAGAAAACGATTACTCGTATTACTATATCGCTTTTCTCTGTTTATTCGGGCTACATTTTGTTTTTACTTTTCTGGGTCGCTGGATTATTCTCAACAAAATGAAAAGACAGTTGCTAAATGGAAAAGTTTTCTTTAATACGCTAATGATAGGCAGCCAGGAAAATGCTATTCGTGTATTAAAGGAGACAACAAAAAGTCTTCATGATGGCGGCTACCGCTATACTGGTTTTGCAACAACAGATAATCTCGGCAAAAACGGTATTCATAAACTGATCCAAAAATTGGGTTCCGCAGATGATATTGAAAATATCATTGATAATAACCATATTAAATTAGTAGTGCTTGCTTTGGAAAAAACAGAACAGCCGCTACTGGAAAATATTATCAATCGCCTGAGTGAAAAAGATGTAGAAATCAAAATACAACCCAATACATTGGATATTCTTTCTGGTTCTGTAAAAACGAGCAATGTAATGGGTGCCGCCCTCATAGATTTACAAACAGGGCTAATGCCGGAATGGCAACAAAACATAAAAAGATTGATCGATATTGCTGTTGCAGTATTTGGGAGTATTATTCTATCGCCATTTATTTTATACATCGCAATCCGGGTGAAACTATCATCAAAAGGTTCTGTATTATTCCCGCAAGAACGGATTGGCTATAAAGGCAAGCCATTTATGATGTATAAATTTCGCTCCATGATACAGGATGCGGAAAAAGATGGTCCTGCACTTTCTTCTGAAAACGACCCCCGCATTACCAAATGGGGAAAGACAATGCGTAAATGGCGATTGGATGAATTACCACAACTCTGGAATATATTGATTGGTGAAATGAGTTTGGTAGGTCCAAGAGCAGAACGGCGATTTTATATTGACCAGATCATTGCCCGTAATCCCTTTTATAAATACCTGCTAAAAGTAAAGCCCGGTCTTACCAGTTGGGGTATGGTGCAGTTTGGCTATGCAGAAAATGTAGAAGAAATGGTAGAACGAAGCAAATTCGACCTGCTGTATATTGAAAACATTTCGCTGGCTCTTGATTTTAAAATAATGATACATACACTGCGGATCATCTTTAAGGGGAAAGGCAAATAAATTCATTATTTCTTTTTCTTCTCAAACTTATTTCCCTTTTCATCCCACAATAAATATCGTAACCCTAACTGTACCCCATAAAAATCGCCGGTTCCCCATTGCTTTGCCCGCTGATCGTTACTACCGCTGCCATCATTGTAATAAATATCATACTCTGTAATTTTTAAGAAACCTTTTTGGTAATTGGCAGCGAGGGAAAGCTTAAACCGTTGTGCAATTTTATAAGAAACATCTACTCCTGTACTTAACATTGGAAATACAGGAGTGAAATTTCTTTTTATAAATCCCCTTGATATAGAATCCACATATGGGAAAATAAACATTTCGATATACTCCCCATCATACATGTCAGGAGCTACACCTATTCCAACTCCTCCTTTTACCCTTACTTCAAACTTATCATTCTTTATAAATGAATAAGCGGGTCGCAAAACTATATGCCCAGCACCATAAGTAGATGCGAAAGCAGGAATGTACTTCCTGGTTGAATAATATTGCTCATAAAGTGTAAAAAAAATACCCAATTCGACTGAGAATTTATCTGAGTATTGTTTGTTTACCACAAACGAAGGGAAAAAATTATAATTAGATTTTCTTTGATTAATATATCCCTCCCCATAATCAATAAATTTATATGGCGACCAAAAACGACCGTAATAAACCCCAATATCAACTTCTTGAGCCGACACTCTATTTGTCAATATCAAAATGACAAACATTACTATAAACACATTTTTCTTACTACACATAATTAATAAAGTTAGCAAAAGGCGAGGTTTCTTATTTCAAAATTTAGAGCTTATTTTTGGTAAAACAACTTCTTTTGAGAAAAGCCAGTTTTATCCTTTTTTTTCTGTTTGTGCTTGCCACATCCTATTCCCAACAAAACTACTGGCAGCAACAAGTCAACTACACTATCGATGTTTCGTTAAACGATAAAGAACATACACTAACGGGATTTGAAAAAATTGAATACAGCAACAACTCTCCGGACACATTGCGTTTTATCTGGTTTCATCTTTGGCCTAATGCGTATAAAAACGATAAGACAGCCTACACTGACCAGGCTTTGGAAAATGGCAGTACTAAATTTTATTTTTCCGGCAAAGAGGACAAAGGATATATTAACCGGCTGGAGTTTAAAGTAAATAATGTAACGGCAACTATTGAAGATCATCCTAACCATATTGATATTATTAAACTCGTTTTACCTTCTCCATTATTACCCGGTGAGAAAACAATAATCACCACTCCCTTTCATGTAAAACTTCCCTTTAATTTTTCAAGAGGGGGACATGATGGACAGAGTTATCAAATCACCCAATGGTTTCCTAAACCAGCCGTGTATGATAAAAATGGCTGGCACCCGATGACCTATCTTGACCAGGGGGAATTTTATAGTGAGTTCGGACAATTTGATGTTAGCATTACCCTTCCTGAAAATTATGTGGTAGCGGCAACAGGTGAATTACAAAATGTTCAAGAAAAAGAATGGTTGAAAACAAGAAATAACTACAACTGGGAGCCTGTTACCGAAAAAGAAAAAAATGCGTACGGCCAAACAAAAACAACTTTGCAGCTTTTTCCACAATCAGCTACTAAAACTAAAACACTACAATACCGGCAAAACAATGTTCATGATTTTGCATGGTTTGCCGATAAACGATATATAGTAAATTATGATAGCTGCCAATTATCCTCCGGAAAAATAGTTGATGTTTTTACTTTCTATACTCCAAAACATAAAAAAATGTGGTCGCTTACGGTAGCAAATGCAAAAGATGCCATCCGCCATTATTCAAATTTGGTTGGTGAGTATCCTTATTCTATTGTAAGTGTGGTACAGGGTCCCGATAACCTTGGAGGTGGTATGGAATATCCAACTATCACTTCCATTTCTCCAACGAATGATGAAAAAGCACTGGATGTTGTAATAGCACACGAAATAGGTCACAACTGGTTCTCCGGAATTCTGGGTAGCAATGAAAGAAAACATCCCTGGATGGATGAAGGCATTAACAGTTATTACGATGCCAGTTATAAAAAAGCTAAATATGGAGAACAATCAAAATTAGAGCAACTGATCTTTGAAACAAAAGTGGTTACAAAAACAGATCAGCCAATTGAGTTGCCGGCCGAAAATTATAGCTTTATAAATTATGCCCTTACAGCCTATTATAAATCGGCTGAATGGCTTCGCTACCTCGAATCGCAGTTTGGCACTTCCGCTTTTAATAAAGCCATGCAGGATTATTACAACCGTTGGAAATTTAAGCACCCTCAACCGGAAGATTTTAAACGATCGATAGAAGAAAGCGTCGGCAAAAATCTAGATGCTGAATTTTCTTTCTTAAGCAAAAAAGGCATACTCCCAACACAGCAACGTAACGGGACTACCGTTGCCTCCATATTTGGTTTAAAAAAAATGGCTGCATTTGGAAAAAAGCCCACAAAGAATTTAATTGTCTTTGGCCCCTTGATTGGAATAAATAGTTATGATAAAATCATGCCCGGCGCTTTTATTACCAATGTAAAATTACCACCATCTAATTTCGAGTTCTTTCTTGCACCAATGTACTCTACAGGCTCAAAAACAATAACTGGACTTGGAATGGCGAAATATAATTTCTACCCGAATAATATTTTCAAGAAAGTTGAACTTGGCATTAGCGGCTCCACTTTCACGATGGATGAATTTACAGATAGCGATGGCAACAAAAACTATTTTGGCTTTCATAAAATCGTTCCGGGTATAAAGTTTACGTTGCAAGAGAAAAATCCACGCAGCACCCTTACCCGATTTATACAGTTCAAAACATTTTTGATTGGCGAAGATGCTCTTCGCTTTTATCGGGACACTGTTATAACTCAACCAGGGCCGGATACTACTATTAGCAATAAATACCGAACCACCAACGAAAACAGAACACTCAACCAATTACAATTCGTTGTAGAAAATAACCGGGTACTATATCCTTATCGTGGCGAATTAAAAATAGAGCAGGGTGAGGATTTTGTTCGAACTGCATTTACCGGAAAATACTTTTTCAATTATCCTAAAAAAGGAGGTTTGGATGTTCGTTTGTTTGCAGGAAAATTTTTTTATACCAGCGGCAAAACTTTTACCAAACAGTTTGCTACAGACCGTTATCACCTGAATATGACCGGTGCAAACGGCTATGAGGATTATACCTACAGCGATTACTTTGTTGGTCGAAATAAGTTTGAAGGAACTGCCAGTCAGCAAATAATGGTTAGAGACGGAGCTTTTAAAGTAAGAACCGATTTATTGGCCGATAAAGTAGGCAGAACTGATGACTGGTTAATAGCGGCTAACTTCAGTACCACTATTCCTCCTGGCATAAATCCTTTAGAGCTTTTACCAATTAAAATTCCGTTGAAATTATTTTTTGATATTGGAACTTATGCAGAAGCATGGAAACAAGGTACAGAACTAGACCGCTTTATTTTTGATGCGGGATTACATATCCCTCTATTCAAAGAAACCGTGAATATATACATGCCGCTTGTTTACAGCAGCGTATTCAAAGATTATATACAATCTACCATCCCGGAAAAAGGTAGATTCTGGAAAAAGATTTCCTTCTCCATCGACATCTCCAATTTTAGTCTACGGAAAATAGACCGCAATTTTGCTTTCTGATGAGTGAGCCACAGCAAATACAATATCTTACTAACCGGAAAATTGATAAGGTTAAGTGGGACAATTGTATCAGTAAGGCAGGTAGCGGCCTTATTTATGTCTACTCGTTTTACTTAGATACTATGGCAAAGCATTGGGATGCTTTGGTATTAAACGACTATGAAGCAGTGATGCCATTAACCTGGAATAGCAAGTACGGCATCAACTATTTATATCAACCTTTTTTGGCTGCGCAACTGGGTGTTTTTGGAAACAGTATTACAGAAGAACTGGTTGAGAATTTTATCCAGGAAATTCCTACTTCTTTTCGGCTAATAGAAATTTCGTTGAACAGTAAAAATATTTTTGGCGCACCTACGGGTTTCTCCATTCACAGAAGCAATTATGTGTTGGATTTGAACAAGCCATATCAAACTCTATTTAGCAATTACCGGGAAAATATTCGAAGGAATATTAAGAAAGCCGAACAGCTTGGTTGTATCATTAAAAAAGACTTTGATGTGGAAGAAGTGATTACACTGGCTGTACAACAGATGAAAGCACAAAACAATGAATCAACTGACAACATCAATCGCTTTCGAAAATTGTATCAATCATTAGAGGAGAAAAAAATGACAGCTACTTATGGCATCACACTCAATAATGAATTGCTGGCATCCTGTGTTTTTTTCTTTTCCCATAATCGAGCCTATTATATTTTAGTGGGCAATCATGCCAACGGAAAAACAATAGGCGCATCTCATTTTTTAATTGATGCGTTTATAAGAGATCATGCAGGAAAAGAAATGCTGTTGGATTTTGAAGGCTCAGATATATCCAGCCTTGCATTTTTCTATAGCAGCTTTGGAGCTGCTCATGAAGTGTATCCTGCTGTAAAAATCAACCGGCTTCCTTTTTATTTGAAATGGCTGAAGAGATGAGTGAGTGTTCCAAGTTCGGAGTTCGGAGTCGAAGTCTCAAAATTTGAAGGTTCTGACTATTTACTCAGGGCTAATGACTACTAACTATGCTCTCTGCAAACAACAAATCAATCGGCCTTGTAATTTTAAAATTATTCTCTTCTCCTTCTACTAATGAAACTTTCATTCCGTATGCTTCAGCGACTGTCGCCTCATCGGTAAATTTATCTTTGTAGTCGATTTGAAAAGCAGGCAGCAATATTTTACTATGAAAAGTTTGTGGAGTTTGTATCAGCATTACTTTATTTCTGTCAAAGGCATCACTTCCTTCTTCTGTAATTAATCGAATGCTATCTTTTGATGCAATGGCTGGAATTGCAGTACCTGTTTCTACAGCCTGTGCATAACAGCGATGAATTAATCCCTTTGTCAATAAACATCGAACTCCATCATGTACAAATATGATAGACTCTGCTTCCACTAATGCCAATCCATTTTTTACGGATTGAAAACGAGTGTCGCCACCTGCCGTAATTCGTATCCGGTCTTTATCGAAGTAAGCATCAATAATTTCCTGACCCATGTCGGTATAATCAACTGGCAGTACTAAAACTATTTGTAAATCTTCATACGATTCTAAAAAAGTTTTCAATGTATAATAAAGCACTGGTTTATCCTTCAACAGCATGAATTGTTTCGGAAGATTACTCTCCATTCTTGTTCCTGAGCCTCCTGCTACTATTATGGCATACTTTTTCATCACTTATCTACTTATAAATTTTCACTTCATTTATTCCTTCACTATTTCTCATTCCTCTGTACATCCCCTCACTATTAAAAACCATGGCTGCATTTCCTTTTGCATCTACCCCAATCATTCCTCCTTCGCCATCAATCTTCATCAGCTTATCATGCACCACAATGTATTCCATCAGGCAACTAACATCGTATGCTGTAACAGCACGGATAAAAGGTTCGCCATGCCCGGTGCAACTGATAGCACAAGTTTTATTGTTGGCATAAGTGCCGGCTCCAATTATAGGACTATCTCCTACTCTTCCAAATTGTTTATTCGTCATTCCACCTGTACTCGTAGCTGCTGCAATATTGCCATGCACATCCAACGCCACTGCACCAACTGTTCCAAATTTTTTATCCGCCGTTGCTTTAGCGGAGGAGCTATTATCCTTAACAATTACATTATGATCTAATGCAGCTTCGTCAGAACCTTGCATTTGTTTCCATTGATTATGACGAAATTCAGAAAAGAAATATTCATCTGACTCTGTTTTCAAGCCATTCAATACTGCAAAATCGTAAGCACCTTTTCCATTCAGCATTACATGCTGGCTTTTGGTCATAATTGCATAGGCCAGCTCCACCGGGTTGCGAATATGTTGTACAGCACTAACTGCACCAGCCATTGTTGTTTTACCATCCATGATGGAAGCATCCATTTCCTGGCTACCATCTTTACCAAAAACAGAACCCCGGCCTGCATTAAAAAGGATATTGTCTTCTAATGAAACAGTGGCAGCCCGAACAGCTTCAACAGCTGTCCCTCCTTTTGCTAAAACTTCACTTCCATTATCAAGTGCATTTTCAAGAGCCGTATGATAAGCAAGCTCTTTCTCATCCGTCATATCCGTTTTAAGGATCGTTCCTGCGCCGCCATGAATCACCAAAGTGTATATAGACATACGTGTAAGTGGGTATTATTTAAAAGGCGAAATTAGTTAATTTGGCCCCCTATTAAAAATAAGGCTGTGCAATTTCCCAAAAGAAAGCTTACCCAAGGTGATATTGTCCTCATCATCGCCAACCTGGTTCCAATTTATGGTGTTTGGTTCCTGAACTGGAGTGCAGTAGAAGCATTTATTGTCTATGCACTGGAGACATTAATGATTGGAGTACTAACAGTATTAAAGATGCTTGTTGTAACAATGTTTCGGAAAAAAGATACCTGGCACAACCGGGGAAGTTCTTCACAAGTATCCGGGCTTTTCTTTATTCTTTTTTTTATTATGCACTTCGGCATTTTTGCTTTGGTACAAACAACCATCTTCTCTCAATCAGCAGGCATCACAGCTCCCGGCAAAGGTATGATGCACTTCTTCTTTCATTGGTATGAATACATTACAAAAGATGTCGGAATTATGTTAATGAGTTTAGGTATTGGGCATCTGGCAAAGAATTTTATTCCTTTTGTTGCAACCGGGGAGTACAAAACGATTTCGATGATGAACCTGATGTTTCAGCCCTATGGAAGAATATTTATTCAGCAGTTTACAGTAATCCTGGGAAGTATGTTCCTTAGCTTCGGATTAGGAAAGGCATTTATTTTAATATTTGTAGTGGCGAAAATATTCTTTGAAGTGTTTGTCAACTTTGAAGATGCTATTAACAAGTCAATTACCAAATTGGAAAAAGAATCAGGAAAGCAGTAGCTCACACTCATGCAACAGATTTTCCCGGGAGATAGTTACGGTTCCTACCTCTTCACAAACTAGGCCTCCCGCAATATTTGCAACTTCTGCCATTAGGTGAATATTTTTTGTGGCTGCATATACCATTGATGCCACAGCTATAACCGTATCCCCGGCACCAGATACATCTGCAATATTTCTGAAGTGTGAAGGAATGATGCTGGATTGTTTATCCTGCTGATAAAAAACTCCTTTTTCTGAAAGTGTGATAAAGGAGATTTTATGCTGCAATAACTTTTGCAATTCTATATGAATATCCTGAAGTAATGGCAGGTTTACCTTGTCGAAAAGAATGTTCAAACCTTCTTTAACTTCTTTCAGATTGGGTTTAAAAATATCAGTATGCTGATAGGAGAAAAAATTCTTTCGCTTTGGATCTACCGCTGTAATCACATTTGCTTTTCTACAAAGGCTTATCACTTCCTGGATGATCTTTTCCGTAAGAACCCCTTTATTATAATCTTCAAAAATGATTATGTCCGGCTTTTGTGCTGCAATAAACTCTTTTACTTCAGCCAGTAAATTATTTTCATCTTTACCTGCAAGGTCATTGGTCACTTCAGCATCAAGACGCATCATTTGTTGATTACGACTGATGATACGGGTTTTACTGGTTGTAATTCTTTCTGTGCTCCTCAATAAATAATTTGTATGAATGTCATGGGTGGTAAACAATTCATCCAGTAGTTCACCTTCTGTATCATTACCAGCTACAGATAAAATAAAAACCTCCGCCCCAAGTGATTTGCAATTCAACGCCACATTACCAGCACCACCGATTCTATACTCTTTATTATTCAGCGATACAACAGGTACCGGTGCTTCCGGAGAAATCCGATCCACTTTGCCCCACATGTAAGTGTCGAGCATTACATCGCCAATTACTCCAATTTTTAGCTTCGAAAAAGAATCAAACAGTTTTTTGAAATCTTCCATACCTCAAAATAAGCGATTATTTTTTGAACAAAAGAAAACGTCCTGCGTAAGGCAGGACGTTTTTACTATTTTGCGATTTAATTTTTCTTCGGCTTGTGTAATTGATTCAATCCTTTCACCACATCTGCTGTAATGTTATATGCTGTATCCCGATAATAAAAAAGTCCTTGCTCATAAGAAACGATATATGAGTAATCTTTTGTTTGATTATACTCTTTTAAAAATCCTTCAATTTTTGTTTTGATATCGTTCTGTCTTCTCACCATAAAGTCACTGTATTCCTGGTCGAGCTGCTGCTTTCTTAATTTAAGCTGCTCATCCAATTTCTTCATTTCCTCACTTGCCACTTGTGACTGTGCTTCTGAAAGACTTCCTGATTGAGCCTGGTTTTGATAATAATTAAATTTTTGCTGCAGGTTCTTAGTAAGTCTATCTACTTCCTGATTGATGGCTTGCTCTTTTTTACTCAATTCATCTTTTACTTCTTTTACCATATCAAAATTAGCTGCCACGGAGTCCATTTCGAAGTAAGCAATCTTGAATTGCCCATTCGACATTGTTGTATCGGAACCAGTTTTATTGCCACTTGATTTATTCCCTTTTCCAGAACTAAAATGGGAAATTAAAAGAAACCCCGCTACAAGGCTCAGTAACACATTCCAAATTATTAATCCGTTTTTCATTCAGTTCCTTTTTTGCAAATTAAGTAAGAATAGGGTGGCAAATATAAGCAATCAAGGCACTTTATGAAAGACTTAACAGCCAATGTTAAAATAAAAAAGGAGCAAGAAAAATCCTTGCTCCTCGTATTCGTTTTAATCACTTTTTCAAGCGAGAATCAATGATTATTCTTCCTCGTCAAAAGCCATCGCCTCACGGGTGCTTTGCAGCAACTCGTATTCTTCCTTGCTTCCTACGATCATGTTTTCAAACTCTCTCAAACCAGTACCAGCAGGTATTGGATGACCAGTGATTACATTCTCTTTCAATCCAAGCATATCATCGGTTTTACCGTTGATAGCCGCTGAAGACAACACTTTAGTAGTTTCCTGGAAAGATGCCGCTGAAATCCAGCTTGGTACACCCAATGAAGCTTTAGTGATACCCAACAATGTTGGAGAAGATGTAGCAGGTTTTGCATCACGGAACTCAACCAGCTTCTTATCGTTACGACGAAGGATTGAATTCTCTTCTCTAACTTCACGAAGTGTTACAATCTGTCCGGCACGTAGTTTAGTGCTATCGCCGATTTCCGTTACAACCTTCTTATCATAAATGAAATCATTCTCTTCTACAAACTCAAACTTATCAGTTAAATCATCTTCCAGGAATCTTGTATCCCCCGGATCAACGATATTTACTTTACGCATCATCTGGCGAACGATACACTCAATGTGTTTATCATTGATTTTCACACCTTGTAAACGATAAACTTCCTGGATCTCATTCACCACATACTCTTGTACTGCGAATGGCCCTTTAATTGAAAGAATATCGAATGGTGCAATCTGTCCATCACTTAATGGAACACCTGCTTTTACAAAGTCGCCATCTTGTGCTAAAATCTGTCTTGTTAATGGAACAAGATATTTTTTCTGCACACCATCTTTCGCTTCAATGATAATTTCACGGTTACCTCTTTTGATAGCACCCATCATAACTACACCGTCAATTTCAGAAACTACAGCTGGGTTGCTTGGGTTTCTTGCCTCGAACAATTCAGTTACACGAGGAAGACCACCGGTAATATCTCTCAACTTACCCAATACACGAGGAATTTTCACAATTACCTGGCCTGCTTTCACTTCTTCGCCTTCTTCCATAATGATATGGCTTCCGGTAGGTAAGTTGTATGATTTTTTATCCTTTCCTTCTACTAAGATGGAAGGTATCTTGGTTTTATCTC